>Ga0123355_10003387_pt1 | contig 22827 bp, 12 predicted proteins | sample TergutEmb28metaG_3_FD_89872 | JGI IMG/M metagenome (GOLD analysis project Ga0123355, IMG submission 89872) | Embiratermes neotenicus P1 segment gut microbial communities from Petit-Saut dam, French Guiana - Emb289 P1 | ecosystem: Host-associated > Arthropoda: Insects > Digestive system > Gut ... | reverse complement strand
CAGGCCTTTTTCACCGTGTAGTTAACTTGATCCGCCCAACTTAAGTCGCTGCGTAAAATTATTCCTAAATATTTGCAACTGCTTGCTTCCGGTATTAAAGTGCCCAATAACGAATAGTTTAGTAATGCTTTACCCTAGCTCTCGTGAAGCGAATTGCCTTATTTTTACTTGGATTTATTTTCATTGCATTTTCAACCGCCCACTCCCCCAGCCTGTCCAGGTCTTTCTGAAATTTTTCCACGAGTCACTCTCCAAAAATAAAGAATTCGGATATTACATGAAAATTCCGCACTGCGCCATACGTCTACCTTTGTGATTACGTAGGTTTAGATCGTTGGGGTGCTAACGGTCTGCTTCTTCTTCGCGCGTAACGTGTAACATTACGATTTGGCATGTCTACAAATGAAGCGAGAAGGAAATACACTCTTTAGGTTTTACCTACTTTCGTTATAAGAGATGAGACTTTATATATCGGCTGTTACAACATCCCAGAAGAGTTTGGCGCCTCCCTCTGCAGCGTTCAGTAGGTCAACCGATGACGTACAAAGCTCCATCCAAACAACGGCAAATATATTTACCAGATGACATGGATTACCATCCCAGGAGATTTTAATCTTCACCGTAAAGGACTCTCATCATCAACAGTGGGCCAAACCGCTTTCAGTTTTATAAAGTCTCGTGAAATATCCACTGTCTTATACGCTTTCTGACTTACTGAACACTCATGCCTCCAAATGCTCCACTAGTTCTCTCCCGCACTGGCAGCAAAAATAGCATCATAGACCTGTATTCTTTGGCATACTGCACCACTAAAGTGGCCAGTATTAGTAAAACTCTACTCATACAAACATCGCCTTTTAAGTAAACTAAAATTACCTTCACATTTATTTCCACTTCCCATTCAACATTTATTTGAGTGAAGTATAAATATTATAATCCCTCTTCAAATATAAAATGTTGCTGCCTTATCAACGAAGACCGTCAATCCACATTTGACATAAACTGTTCCTGTCTACCGTTTCTATGCAACAGCGATTACTTTTCAGATATGCTTGACTGTAACGTCCAGTGACCTGGCACATGGATGGTGGAGGTTACATAAAGTAATTCACAGAGATTAGTAATTCATTCAACTGCGGCAATCTCCGTAATTAATGGCGCTGCTCTAGTTGGAAAAGAAATGACGTGTCGTGTGCGAGAGATAACATTCATCAGTAGGACAATGTCCGGAGATAAGCTACGAGCTAGTGAGGTTTCGCTTAAACAACACAGTGAAATTTCCGTTTCATATTTTGAATATTCCTATCTAGTAGGAGAAGGAAGTTCCTGAATGTTGAACTAAATTTAGAGTGTTCTGTTAGTAAGAAATAAAAAATGTAGAGTAAAAGAAAATGTCACGAAGTCATTGTACGATTTTCCGTTCAATACTTCCGGTAACCATCGGTCTGGAACTTATTCTATTACATGGATCGGATGATAAAAAATTGTAGACATAATTTGTAAAAAGTGAGAGCAAATTTACGTTACAAAATTACATGAAATTTATAGCATGCATGTCGTCACACAACGACTGTCCTAGAAAAGCGACACATCAGCCAGCTGCAGTTAGTATATGCAGTACTATTTAAAATTTATTATGTCATTGAGAGCTATGCGTAAGTGTAAAGACGACTGTTAGCCTATATAATAAAAACAGTCTGAGGAGATTTAGACGTAGTGTGGGCAATGTCAGATTAATTTAATATTATTATTCACACTGTGCATTACTGACACACTGTCTTATTATTACCAACAAAAAGCACAATACCAAGTGTAACTGTGCACCTGAAAAATAACATTTCCAACATGTTTCGACTGCCATAGACAACCATCGGTGCAAACATATACCAATCAATAAGTACTTCATGCAGTTATACTTGATGATTGATGTGTGTCTTACTGACGATGATCTATCAACAATCAAAGCTGTATTGGAGATGGTATGATTTAATTGTAAAATTGTACATTGACATTGTGCATTTAATTTGTTATAATAAAATTAAATTAAATTCTCTTAAGCCCAAAATTATGCCTCATGATTTTTGTCTTCAAAATGCATGAACTGCGAAATAAAAGGGCTATTGTTGTTAGCTCCTTTTACCATGCCCCAAGATTATATCATGAAAATAGATGTGGAAATTTCCGTGACAGTTTACAACTAAATTAACTACTTTAATTTAGTGGGAGGAAGCGAAGTATAATCATTTTTCCATATACTAATTAATATTTGCCTAATTTTGAATTAAAATTTTTATATATAGGGTGATCAAAAAGTCTCTGTGCACCTGATTCAGTATATTCGAAAAATCCCCACACAATTGATGATTTGAAGATGGCCATCACGGAATACATTCGGAATGTGGACCGTGCTATACTGAACACGGTCTTCGAGAACACAGTTCGGCGTATCAATAAATGTCTGCAGACTGGCGGGGGACACTTTGAACATTACTTGTAAGTTTCTGTATTGTAATCATCAGGTGCACAGAGACTTTTTGATCACTCTGTATATATATATATATATATATATATATATATACACACACACATAAGTAGCTAATATGGTGGGCTGTTGTGAAGACTGCAATGATATCTGGATTCAATAAAAGGAAGGAAATTTCTTGACCAGATTAGCCACTACGAGATTCTGAAAAATAATCTTACCCCACGGAATAGAACTGAATCTGGAAATAACGCAGCAACGAGGCAGAGTGATGCAGTGCGCCGTCTGTCCTTTTCGTTAGCATCTCTAGAGATTTAAACCACCTTAACCCTCCGCGTCGCAGAAGAAATGTGACTGATTTGAGAGCATATGCAAGGGGTGGGGTTGGGGAGCTAGGAGGAGGCAATCGGATTACGACACACAAAGCAGACAGGACCCTCTTGCTATCAGCTCACACTTGGCTTCCGATGAGATCTGGATTGAACGCTCCAGACGTGACGCATCACCAGCCGACGACAAGAACGAGCCACCGCCTGAAACCGCCGCTAACACTCCCCCCACCTCCCCTTTAAGAATCCAATTCGTGAATTGCGGTTGTGGAGTTCTGAAACCAGAAAAATGTTTAATGATTCCAGCCTTCTTGCACCCCATCCGATATGACGCTCTGGCGGATTATTTGGCTCGCAGTCAATCCTCCAATCTGAAGTAACAAGACTTGACGTCACAGCCTATCACATGGTTAATAATAATAATCAACACTACGAATTTAGCTGTTTGATATTTTCGGTTACAACAGTTGAAACACTTTAAGCACAGCGATTACTTTTGGCCTTGAGACACTTGTTTTAGCGCTGACAACAAATCTCGATTTCGATCACACAACGTAGAAGCGAATTCGGTATGATTCTCAGAACAGGCCGTCGTCATTACCGTAAACACCATTAAGTGGTCAGGTTGTGTCGTGCAGACACCGTGCACTATCTGTGAGGTAGAAAATTAATTTTAAATAAAATTTTGTTAAATTTTATTACCCGAAAAATTAAAATTGTTCCTTCCGTCTTTCCTGTCTGATGTCCTTCAGGCCTTCTGTTCCTCTGTTTACACAGAAAGGGTAATTTCAGGGTTCCGCTATTATTATTAAACTATTATTAAATCTGCGTTTGTTATTCTCCCTTTTGTACTGTCTTCATTGCATTTATAAATCTTCCGCTCTTGAGAAGCCAACTGACGCCATCACAAAACTGCTCAACTGTTCTTTTGTTAATATCCAACATTCGGAATCACAAAACAGCTTAAATATGGCCAGCAGTCCGTAGGATATTAGCAGAATACTGTTAATTCTTGTCTCTATATTCGCTTGCAACCATCATCGATGACTTTCTTTCTACAGCCCTGTCAAAACAGCGCATTAAAACTTCTAAAGAAGAACATGAAAGACAAACATTTCTTACTGATCAGGCGCTGTACTGTGCATTGCAGTGTTATTCAATGATATGGACTTCACAAACGTCAATGACATTAATGCAGATGGAATGCGAAGTTCTTCACGTTCCCTCAGGCAAACGCCGAAATAAGCGGATCTTTTCTATATGCAAAATTACATAAGACCATGCTCATAGAACCCGCTATGGAGACCACGTCTTTCGAGGAAACTGTGCCTAGTTACTTAGGCACGCAACTTCGGGAATTCCTAAAGTTAGAGGCCACGTGGAATATTCAGTAAAAATGTTATTTTTTTCTAGTTAACAAAAAGCAGTCCTTTTCGAGTAGCGTATTATTATCCAAGTCAAGGAATTCCCCGGAATTTGGGGCACCCAAAGTGTCACGAACGTTTTCAAACGAGCCCGCGCGGCTGGTCTCTGGCCTCAATCAGCTTAAAACGCCCAAAATCTTAAAAAATGGTTTCTCTAAAATCGGGTTTAATTTTACTTCCACGTTTACAACTAGGATTCTCGGAAGGCACATTTCGTTCGAGTTTTCTGAAAAAAAGTTCTTGAAATCCTTATCTAATGTGAAACGTCAGGATTGGCTCTCTTATTAACTAATAATTACACATGAGATGTTTTAAAAAATGCCTTATCTCTTCTTGTGCATAAATACAAAATAAATCGAAATATATATGCGTATCATTAAAAACAATAACGGTAACTGATTACTAAACTGCAGTTTCTAGAACTCCTATTACACGTCTGGTGCCTTTACAGCCTTTCCGTGACCACAGACGCTTATTGTCAATTATTTTATTTATATTTTACTAAATTACGAGCTTTTGTCGTGTAAAATGGAAACTATGAAGTACACAAACACAAAGCTTGAAGGAAGAATAAAACAGTGACGTGTAATTAAAAACACCGTAGAGTGCTGCACGTGACTTCATCAATACACAATTTTATGGAGTGCAACAATTCGTAGCATAAAGAACTAACTACGAAAGTGGATCATAAAGTAAGTTTTCTCTACCATTAATTCAAAGGCAGGACTCTAATAGCGGAAACTGATAACGCACATTACGATAAGCCAGTAAATAAATCCGTCAAACGTAACGTATATTTGACACACAACCAAGAGCTACATGTTTCGACTCTTAGCAAGCAATCATCGAGCTCTATAAGAACATGAAAACTGTAAATTTAAAACAGCAGACGCAAAACATCCAACACTGATGTCTCTAACTGAGTTACAGTTCGTATTTATAAATGCAATGAAAAACCTGGTGTCTAAAAAGCCTTAGTCATAATCGTAGGCACATGATACAGTGACTGCACACATTATGTTGATAAGAGACTATAAATATTAAACCTGTAAACCTGTAGACAGTGACAATACGCTAGCATCCGTGTTTGTAAAATTCGAGAGTTTGGAGTACATTAAGACTCCAGCTGTGTGCTTCTCAGTTTTACCGCCGATATGCGAATATTCAAATTGATAAACAGTAAAGTGGGATGTCGAGATTTTCTGTTGTGCATCCACACCATGATATAATAAAATTTTATAAACGTACTAAAATACACTATGTACGTCGTTGAAGTCTGACGGCGTTCTTATGACGATTACGTTAGCTCCTGTTTTCTTGCCACTAGCTTCTGAGCCTGTCTTGACCCGTTGAGACCATTGTTTGGACGCTACCGAATTGGCTACTACAGTAGGAATTTTGATACAGTCTTTGAACAGGTGATGCTCGGGAAATATCTGGCACATGCAGTATATAGGCCAGATGCGCCTTCTTGGCAGGTTACTTTAAACAAGAAAAATGCGTTCTTCAGAAATTTAACGCAGCGTACAGTACTAATTCCGTACAGACGTTTCGGGGCAACCTATCGTTCCCATCTTCAAGGATCAAGAATTTCAAGAAGAAAGTCTCTCTTTTTGCACTTACTACAACGTCGGTACGGAATTGCCTCTCTACGTTACGCAAAACCCCATAAGAGCGCAGAAGCCTGCAGTCACGCACAGAACAGTTTCAACTGAATGCGCTTATTTGCTTTATGCCGTTTCCTCCTTCCACTCTTTGACATCCGAAATTTCTCTTCTGCACCCTCATCTCAAACACCCCAAATCGACTGTTAGGCTGAGTTTCACAACTTTAAAAAAACATCACTCAAAACAACATTATTGTTTTATGTCAATAGTTTTCATTTTTAACAAAGCAAATTTCACTAACAATTCGAAGCCTGAAATTCCTCTAAATAATTATTGAGCAAGACAGCTAATGTAGTATAATTTAACACTGAGGCGAGTTCGTGCAACTGTTGTTGTAGTGGAAACGCAAAAATTGTTACCTACTGTGAGAGTGTGTCTGCAGCCTTAGTTAACCGGTATGCAATTGTACATGCGCCGTATTATAATGTCATCTGTGGCCCGTCAGTCTCTATTATTCTATATTATTCTACAGTATTCTACAGTATCTCAATAACAGTAAAGTTTTCGAAAAAAAAAATTACTGAACATAAAATGTGTGTCTTGATGTCTTCTACAAATTTGTCTCAAACATTTGTCATTCTAAGAAGAACTGAACGAGATATGATGAGAAATGTATATCGGTCTTCATGTAAAGTGTTCGTTATTGTGGTCAGTTTTTAATGAAAATTGAATTTTTTAAAGATTTTCGAAAAATGCTCAAATATCAAGTTTCATGAAAATCCGTTCGTCGACAGCCGAGTTGTTCCTTGCGGATGGACAGACGGACAGACATGTCTAAACTCATAGTTCCTTTTCGTATGTTTGCGAACGCAACTGAAACTTAGGTTCCAACTCACAGAAAGTACATTGCCCCTCATCCGACATATGCAGTTCTGACAACGGTGCTACTGGCCATTCAAGTCCTCCGGAAGGTTGCAAGTGTCCAATGGCAGATCTACCGTCATTCCCACGTGAGGTGCTACCTTTATCTTTACGATCAATCAGTCCACTAAAACAGGTCAATAAGGTGTAACACTATGTAACTCTTGAATATTCACAATCAGTTTCAATTTGAACAGGAAATCTTGATCTTTTATATCGAAATAATACCCAATTATTTCGAGAGTTGTATGATACAAACAAATGCGGCGAGTGGGGCGTAGTCTATAGTTATTCAAATCTTAATAAAAGCGTCGTGTTGATTAGTCAAGATCGTTTTCTTAAGAGTAAAGAAGTATATTGTTAGAAATAGTAAGAGCCTTAAAATTTCGAATATAGACCTACACCTGCGTGATTTCATGCTTCCACCACGAAGTATAAGAGAACTGCGCTCTTCTGAGCTATTACACAGCGAATAGTTGTAATCCCTTACAGAAGTTTCGGGACAACATATCGGTCCAAACTTCTTGGTCCTTGAAAATGGGACCGATAGGCTCTCCCGAAAGGTTGGTAAGGAATTATCACTACATGCTACGTAATAACCCATAACAGTGCAGCTGTCTTCTCTGGCCTACATTTAATTGTGGTGAATAATGATTTACTATAGCTAGAATCGAGCGATATTTCTTTGCTTACATACTGAGATAGGTTTCATAATAGTGAAGTATTTGCCACCAAAGACATGGTCTTCGCCTCACACTGCAAGGAAAAGTAAATCAGAATGGATGAGGCAAGCGGGATTACAGCCCCCAAGAGGGAAAGTGAAATGCGTACAGAATATTGCCTGAAAGTTGAAGGGATGAGACAGCTTGCGAGCTATAAGCTTACATGGGACAATAACTGAGCTGCATTTCATTAAAATGGGTCTGAGAAGAACGAAGTGTAAAGATACGAACTGCACTGTACTAACTCAGGACAGGGTTTTTGTAAACTGACCGGTGAATATCCCTGTACCATAAAAGGGAATTATATACCCTTCGGTTTTCTGTGTTATGACGCCGTGTACTGTGCTGACCTTGTCTTCAATTCTACCCTGAAATTTGTGGCACCAGATACCTCCGAAATATGGATAACCACATACGACTTATAACATGTAATAATTCAAAGGTCATGACACGAATATTTACCATATCATAAAGTTAAATCACAGAATGAAAAGAATTTTTCATCAATTTGTCAAAGAATTCTTATATAGGCTCTACTACAGTATGAACATATTAAGTGAGTACTTTAACTAACTATATTTGTCATATATTTCTGTAAAATACAGATATTCATAGATCCACGATGATGGACACTTTCAGCTTAACTTCACCTCGTTGCAGATGATAGTAGTTTCCCCATACACAGATAAACATTTAAAATAATTGCTAATTCTTGTAAGCCTGACATTTAAATTAACTAAACAGCAATGCAACTCGTACCTTGGACAGAACTCCTTCTATCTAAAGCTCAGCAGATTAAGGCTGTTGACGGAACACGCAAACACGTTGTGTGGGGCAAAGTGCTGGATTTATTAGTGATCTAGCAGTAGTAACTACATTCACAACTGGGCTGTAAAAGGCTAATTTATATGAATTGTGGGCAGTAATATTAGTTACACAGCAAGAAACAATTTACAAGTGCGTCGGAGCGCACATATCTCTTTCAGAATATCTTACCACAGCTCGGTAACAAAAATTTGAAAACTTAAAATTCTTCATTATTGAAGTCTGATGGCAGAAAAATATATTTAAAAATTCTAAGACTGCAGTACTGCAGCCTTGTTTGAATGAAAGATCTTAATATTTTATAAACATCGATTTTGGCATTACACGGCCTGCAAGCAAGGATGTCTTTCCTTTATAGAAGCAAAAAAACGTCGTTTTTTACAAGTAATTCATAAAAAGGAATATTGAAGTTCCTTGCACTGAATGCGTTTTCATTTTAACCACTTCTCAGGCTCTAGAAGCATTGATTTTTAACTGCCTTTGCCCAAGAAGAGTGTTACGAAGACAAAATAAAACAAACCCTTCGCCAATCTTGCTGAAGTGTTGAGACATTAAAAGTTTCTTTACTACTCCGCCCTTGAATGGGTAAAGAATATTTTTCTTGTGAGGGAGAATGTACACTTCTCACCCTCATACCACTACCCTCTCTTCTAAACGGAAAGCACCCTTTTAGAAATTATACCAGTGTTGGCTTGTGAAATGAGGCCCCCTTTCCTATAATGGCTTGACTTAATAAGACTCCACTTTAAAATTTCTTGTCTCTCTCTTGCCTTTCAGCTTTTATAGTTGTATTCCTATACTGCAGGAACTACTGTGCAGAATGTGTTTAAACATTGCAAACCTCACATTCCAATTTTATATATATATATATATATATATATATATATAGGTACTGGTGTACTAGTCCCTACACACGTCCTTAAGGAATACAGGGCATGCAGATATTGCTCCACTCACTTACCGTGCATTTTGACCCCGGAAAAAGCGTCCCGGTACCCACTTCTTGGGTTCTAGTGTTAATCCTTATTCTTAAGAGAAGAGTCGATTTCACCCGGCGGAAAGGAACCAAATTTGTTTGGTCTGCCAACCCAAAGCTTAGTCAAGATTCCAATGAAGCTCCGTTTAATTAATTTCATAAAAAAGAGGTCTTCTTAAGAAAACAATATTCCCATTCTCAAGGAATTCCCCGCATTTTAGGGAACCCGAAAGCTTATAATATTATTTTGTTCACATGAGCTCGCCACTTCTCTTTCCTGATCCAGATCAACCTAGTCCACACCCATCTATCCCATCTCTTCATGGTCTATTTTAATATTATCCCCGAATCTAGTTCTTCCAAATGGTCTCTTTACTTCAGTTTTCGTCAAGAAATATTCCATGCATTTATTTTCTTCTCCATTTGTGCTACCTGCGATGCCAATCTATCGCCTTAATCATAACCAAGTGATCCTTGGTTGTCGCAAATTACACATTTTCGATAGGCGAAAAGGAGTCAGTGCCCCAAGAAATGGTATTAGAGATATCAGAGATGTTCTACTTTTCTATCAGAGAACTTCTAGAATAAAATGTTTGGACATACCTTCATTTCTCATACAAGACTAATGCAAGTTTAAATCTTTAATTAACTGGTAATGCCGGCTTGTACTATGTTAAATCCAGCTACAGTGAAGTGCTTGAAAATTACCAAATGCTTCCACATTCACTGGCGACAAAATAGTACGAAGAACTTTTGACTGGATGCTTCAAAAATCAAATCTTAGAACAGTCATTTCATAAAATTCTCTGCTTTCCATATTCGCTCTTGTGTTTGGCATGATACACCGTTGTATTTCATGAAATATAGACTAGAGTTTGAAGGAAAGAAACAATTTAGGTTAAATTTAATAAACACTATCATATATTTGAATCCAATATTAAAAATCACTTGATTACCCAATATATTTTACTAAGAAAAATACTAAATAAAACTGCTTCATAACTTCGTTAATGTCTTCCACTATTACAACGACTCCACGTCACTTCTAAATATTTTATCAACAATTACGGAAGTACTCTGAATGTGATTTTAGAACATTAAGTTCACCCTTCCACGTCACAATATTGTGTTGTAACAGACAGAAGTTCTGTAGTCCCTGAGGAACTACTGTCTCTGTGGTTAAGGTACAAACAGAAGTGCCAGTACTCTCCAAAACACACTTCGTTTCTATCCGTATAGACAACTCATCCATCACGGAAAGGAATAACTCCACTCATGAAGCGGAAATTTCTTACAGTTCTTCCAGTAACAAAACACAAACTTACTACAGCTGCTGCATACCAAACACAGTACCTTCTTGACAATGTACAGTGACCATGAACGCTTTAGCAATATAACTTCGGAAATTCCGTCTGCAGAATATATTTCGCTAATGGAGCTACCGCGAAGGATCCACAGAAATATAACCAAACGTCTTCCTTTAAAGTATTTTTGAAGGTGCAAAGAAAGGTAAGAAACAAAATTCTTTCAAGATACTTCCGTTTGGAATGAGTATCTAAATTATAACCTGTCCGTTACTTTAGTCTAATAGTGATACACATACACAAAGAATTCTAGGATGTGGCTGACATTGGGCCATGGGTAAACGGTCGCCGATGATTAAAAAAAGTTGCTGCCTTCGAAACGTCGGGAACCATATACCAACCATACAGCTTCACATTCAGTCCCCATCCACACCGCTGTGTAAGGTTAAAATCTCGCAAATTCTACAGCGTTATAGTTGAATTCAGATAGTTTAGTTTGTAACCGAACAACATGGCGCAGTGAAGTAACTGACAACTGACCAGTTCAGATGGATTTTTGTAGAATTTTATTGATTTAACTTGAAAGCTAACATTTTTGTTATCATATTATACACATTTTTATGGAACGAATACCTAACTTGATTTGAGATTTTGTCCATGTTAAATTTAGTGCCATTATCCAAAACTTACGCAACGTAGTCACACTGTATACAAGTGGCACAGCTGCCTCACAAAATTGTGCCTGTCATTTTCTTTTGCTAATTATATGAAATTCCAACTGACGACTTGTATGTGGCCTCTTAATTCCTTACTTATTTACTTACTTACTCACTCATTCCAGGGAGCAGAATCCTTCTTCAGAAACTAGCCGGTTCTCAGTCACGAAGTTTCCCGCATTTTATGGAACCTGAAGGTTCATTGCCGCCTTTACAAATGCCCTCCACCAGTCCCTGTCCTGACCCAGCTCGACCCAGTCCATGCTTCCACATCTCATTTCAGACCCATCTTAATATTTTCCTCCCATCTACGCCTGGGTCTCCCAAGTGATCCCTTTCCCTCACGTTTCCCCACCAAAACCATGTATATGCCTCTCCTTCACACTTGCTACACGTCCCGCTCATCGAATTCTTCTCGATTTGATCACCCGAAAAAAAATTTGGTGAGGAGTACAGATCATTAAGCTCCTCGTTATGTAGTTTTCTCCACTCCTCTATTACCTCGTCCCTCTTTGGTCCAAATATTCTCCTCAACACCTTCAGACTACTACAAGGCGAGGTAAATTCAGTCAAAAACACAACTACGAAAATATGGCTAAATGATGGCTTTATTAGCAACAGAAAATTACATGTTCCGGCCTATAGCGGCCATCATCAGGTATTGACAAGTTTCTTGCTATGAGAGTTATATATAATATGCATCTCAACATCGCCACGCGGTTTATGCATATTATACATAACTCTTATAGCAAGAAAGTTGTCAAAACCTGATAATGGCCGTATAGACCGAAACATGTAATTTTCTATTGCTAATAAACACCATCATTTAGCCATGTATTCATAGTTGTGTTTTTGACTGAATTTACCTCACCTTATAGTTCAAACACACAACGTGGATGGCGCACCTCAAAACCCTCAGCCTACGTTCCTCCTTCAATGTGAACGATCCAGTTTCACACCCATACAAAACAACGGACAAAATTATAGTTCTGTATGTCTTAATGTTTATAATTCTGGATAGCAAACTGGAGGACATAAAATTCTGCACCGAAGATTGCAAGCGTTCCCTGAGTGGGTGGCCACTTATGGAAAAATGTCTCAACTGACTCTTAGTTTGAAAAGACTCCCACTACACACTTTCACACGCGCGCGCGCGCGCACGCGCGCGCACACACACACATAACGATCTCAAAATTTTATCTTTTTCTAAAGAAAATAAAGTGTGCTAAACGATACAACCTCCTTCTTAACTTAAAACTGTCTCCTCTGATTTTCACAAAAAAAGAAAATAGAGCTATTATTGCTGCAACTTAAAATCACATTAAGGGTAAATTTGCCCGGTGCACGCTGTGAAAATTGGGGAGAGTGTAGAAATCAGTAAATTCATTTATAACCTCGACAATAGATGGGGGTGAGCAGTTAGCTTCTCTTCTCCTGTACCCCATCAGTAGGCAGCAGCGTAGATTCCAGAAAAGTTCTGCACATTTTGGTAATCACTTTACACTGCCTGTTATCAATGCATGATTGCCTGCTTGGCCAGCCTATAGCTCAGTCATTTTGCCGACTACGGAATAAGATAATTTTCTGTACTTATTCACAAAGTATCCTTCAGTACGTCCTGTTATATCGCACAAGAACACATCGATCCCACACTGTAAGTAAGACGCTAGCGAGCACCTCGTGTAGCTTCTGTGCGACACCACATACCTTCCGCAAAACTACAATTTAGGGTCGCTCCTTCTGTAAAGCTGCGAACATTACCGGCATTACAGGCATAAATTATAAATACATCACTATAAAGGAGAAAAAATGGATGAATAAGTTTACACAATAAGAATTTTTGTAATTTGTACACTTTCGGCAAACATTATTAGGGCGACGAAACAGGAGAACACGACGTGGAAGGGTAATGTAGCGAAAGAGAGTGCGCTGTGTAAGAGAAATTATTACACAATATCAGTCGGGAAACTTTCACGAAAGACACCACTTTGGGAAACAAATGGCCCAAAGGACATTAACATTAAAATGCATCTTCGGCATAAAGATAATATGTGTCAGTATGGGTTTGAGTTAGGGCTGAGTAAAGTGGCTCTTCCTTGCAAATAAAGTAATGAATATCGGGGTTCCACAGAAGGGAATATTTTGTTGACTACTTAGTTTAGTGCCATTTTCTAGACGAAGTTTACTTCAGGGGTGCACAAGTTCCGGGTCTCAGGTCGCAGTGGCGAATTAAGCGCGTACGGAGGCCCTTGCTGTTTGCATATCCACAGTAAGGAACTTGAATCGCGGCACTTATAATTGTAAGGCGGCTCCTGGGTTTTTAGGAAACATGTGCGCACCTGAGTTAGTTAATGAATTGCTGTATAGTTGAGTAAAGAGAGACCAACTGGATGTCACTTGCTTTATTTCTTTACTTAATGCTCAACATGTTTCGGGTGTTAATACATCCAAAACATGTTGAGCATTAAATAAAGAAATAATAAATCAAGTGACATCAAGTTGGTCTCTCTTTACTCAAGTATCAAGTTGATGCACGGTCCAATAAACATAAAATTGTTTTATCTTTATATTAATTGTAACAGATTTTGCACGTTTGTGTATGAAGACCCAATCAGATTCTGTTACCTTTCAGGAAATGTCTAGCCTGCTGAGACAATAGTCACATTTAGTGGCGAACAGGAAACGATATGTAATGTGCACATAGCATTTTATCATTAAACGTTACGTACATAAACAAATTGTTCATAAATTTTATGACATGTGAAGATTAGTCTCTTGCAAATTAGTTTTTGATCTTTCAAAATTTATTACTCTAATCTGACTAAGATTATTGTTGCAAATTCTCACTGAAAAGTTTGAAAATATTTCTTGCCTCATTTTTGCACTGAATTCTCCTAATAAAATTTTTCCGTGATCGCCTAGAGATGTCACTTAATTATTTGTTCAGTATTGTATTGGATGTGTTTAATTACTTTTTACTCCTTATTAAATAATATATTTAATTTATAAAGTTTTGTTTATTTTATTTATTTAATTATTTGTTTATTTAGTTTTTACCTGCTGTGAGTTATTAATAATTTCGCTAATTATCTCCCAATTTATTTACTTCTTTAGCTACTGTAATAACTTCTTTAGTGAGCTATACAATGTATGTCTTTCAGAGAATTTTCGATTCCCAGGTTCTTGTGCGCGTGACCAGCTGACAATATTTGTCTTCTAAATAACAGCTCATTTTCGTGACTTCAGGTTAGTTCTGTTTACTTGTCAGTTCTTCCCTTTCATTCTTTTCTCTGTTTATTGCCTTATACGTTTTTACTTTTACAGTATTTTGTTGCTCACTTATATTTTTTACTTTTAATTTGTGTACATATTTATTTATATATTTCAAAACATACGAACTTCTTTTGTGCATCATTTATCTGCTAATTCATTCCTTCCTTCATTCATTCATTATCTGTAAATGATAACAATAATAACACAACAATAACAATAATACTGTGCACGCCTTCCATCTTAACTTGTTTGTTTTGGACCAACTTTCACTTAAATCAGGCTGTCCCGGTGGTAACCATCTTTCCATCAAGTACATGCATTATTTACAAAACTTTCACGTTATTAAAGCACCTACAAATTCTTCTTCACATTAATTCACTCCTTCATCTAGTCATTCTTTCACTCGATCACGCAGTTCTTATAGCATTGACACTGAGAACTTATCACTGCATTTAACTGCCAAGCAAGAAGCGCTCACCCCGGTGCACCTACAGCACACGCCACTAGTTATGCGGCTTCTGAGCCGTCTCATTACACGCTGCTCCAATGTAAACACAAAGAGTGAGAAGAGTAAGCTGTTATAAAACTGTGCACTATACTTGTCTCAAGAGATCGTAAAAACATGTAACGAGTTTCCATCTCAGCTAAATTCAGCAGCTTAGCGAAAATAAGACCACATTAAAATATACGTCAGCCTTATTTAAATGCTTGTTACCCTCCGCGTCACATGAATATCACAGCTTATTTCCGCGATAAGATAAAACCGTCTCAGTGCCAGGAGAGTTACAGTCTGAAGTTAGCATTTGTGTGGAACAGTTACAGCCTTATGATACCTTGTTTCCGCAATTTAAGGACGAGTGTTATCACGCGGAAAAAAGGATTTGCCTAATAAACAAGTTTGGCTTATATTTAACAACCAACCCCGTTTTAGACAGAAATTTTCTTCTTCGTTTAATGCATATTTCCTATGAAATGCATGAACGATTAAGCAAGACTAATCATAGAGTTCCTCCGTTTTATCTGAAGTTTAATACCAGATAAACGGTAAAATTTTTATGGCTTTGGCCTGCAGCGACACTTCGAAGGCTCTAATGTCGCTGAAAGCACGGAGAAACCTGAGTTCGCTTATGGTCTTTTGCTCAGTCCTGCGTAGGTAGAGTTCTTATGATTGGCTGACTGCTACTTAAGAATGTGAATAGATGTTATGTGTTTCATCGTTTCGGTATTGGTACTGAATTTAAAAAATAAGGGAACCATTGCACGTACCATCTGAAGAAATACTATGGCTGTTAGGAAAATACATCCAATTCTGAAGTGTCGCCTCTTTTTATGTCGGTTACTTCAAGAAGGCAAACAGGAAGAAATCACTCAAAGCGCGTGAATATTTAAATGCACACAAAATTCCCCTTGAACTTCCCCAAATGCTATTTTTGTTCTTGTAGCGCTCGCCTCCTGCAAAAGAGATGTGACAGATGACTGTACATGAAGAGCAAGGAATGTGAGTATAGAATGTTTCAAAAGTGTACCTCATGCAAGTTCCCCTAAAATGAGTCAGTTCAGATATTAGGCAGACATAGTAGAGATGGGAAAAATAACTCCCCGAAGTACGAGGTAATACCACAGGTAAAACTACTTCAGACATCCTGAGAAACGTAGGTGTAGTGACAGATCGATATTACACTAAATCTGTAGTGCAAACTGGGTCGATGTGATGAGCAGTGTGGCGAGCAGTGGTTGGTTGCGATGACAAATGTAATGGAAGTTCTGGGCTCCACAAAAGAAGAAGAATCACTTTCCCCGTTGAGCGAAGATCAGCTTCTCAAGAGGCACTTTACTCCATAAAGCTAATCCAGAACAAAAGAGTAAATTCAATTTAATTCTTGTTTACTTTCTTACTGCATCGGCCTAACAGCCGAGAATACCTTCCTTCTGGGAAATGACACTTCATCAACGGGTAACCCGATCTCGAATTTTTTAGGCACAGTAGTGCCTTCATCTTCAAGGGTCAACAGTATTTAGAGGAATGCTTGTAGGACCTATCGGCATTATGGTGCCTCGCAACGTCGGGGTCCGATTACTGACTGAAGTGGCGTGTTGGCCCAGAGGCACGAAATCCTCAGCCACGTCGCTGAACAAACCTCAGAACTAGCCTAACAGACAATGCAAAGTGAACACTAATGTACAAACATAACATAACTGGGTCTGCATACGTACATACCAAAACACGGGAAACAAGAAGAAAACAGATGACAAGGCAATAAAGTGAATCGTGTCAATAAGAAATCAGAGCTCAAGTGAGAAAATTGTGCACTGAAATAATAATGCCAGTAACAATGACTGTACTTAAAGCGCAATAACTGATGCCCGCTATCTGTGTCGCCAAACAGGGTAGCCTGAATTTGCGGCAACTTCTCCATCACATCTGTTAATATTGTAATCTAAACAATGTTTTGCAGGGAATTTAATATTTGATCAAGGACATGACACTTCACATCAACTGAGTCTTGCGCAGTTCTACAGAATGTCTTCTGTACACCTCGTTTCTTGAAGGTTATGTTTAAACACTACGCACAGTTGTGGCTGCTCTTCTGCAGGACAGGTTTGTGTTCCGCTAACTGCAGAACAGTATCCGCCTACTGACATACATCGGCGACAATACAGCCAGAACTCCACTGGGAAGGCGCAATAACTATATATTCTGCTATACGCAGCACGTATATTTGGGGTTTTAAACCAAGAATGATTGGTGTGTATGTTATTTATGGACAGCTGTACTGCTGAAATGTGGAAATAAATTCCTATAAATAAAAGGCATATAATTAATAGTCAGGTAATAAAATGAGGTGTTGGCATAATGGGAGAATAATCAGTTCCCTCAGATTTGTTTGTCTGTTTAATGATTTAACGACGCTTCAGTAACCCCACAAGTTCCTACTATATAGCACTATTAAATGGGAGCGTGGGAAAAAGGGCCTATGTCATCCTTCCACGTACAATTGGATATTTGATTGGAGAGGATGAGGTTCAAAACATACGATACAGCTCAATAAAGACAAATGACGTCAGTGTTTTATATTGGAATCCGAGTCCTCCAGAACACGAATTTACTATAACAGTTAATGATAAAGAATGCAACACAAGAAATGTTTAATTCTTACACAAGATTTCAACAAGATTCTTTTTATTATGACGACGTTAGAATAATGCTAATATTTATGATAATAATTATTTCGATGATTATGAAGATGATAATGAAAATAATAATAATAATAATAATGTTTGCGAGACAACTGAATAAACACTGCGATGTTATCTCGTATTTTTGTCAATGCTGCCAAGTCGGTGTGCAGTACGCATTTTCGTAAGAACTTAAATGAATTGCTTTGCAGAAGAAAAACACTGAGTTAAATTTCCATATGGGAGCTTGTTTCTTATTTACAACTAAAATTTCGGGAAAATAATTTCGGGGTTAAATTGTCAAATGCAACTACCAGGTACAACCCAGTAGCCGCATGTTCCAGGGTAGCAACTAATTCAGGCACATAACACATACAATCTAAAAAAATGTCGTGAAAGAATAAATTAAATCTATATTTGTCAGAATAAATCAAAACAAATTTTTCAAATAATGAAATCGTTTAACATGAGTTAACCTATTAACCTGCAGTGCTTATAGCTTCGTAGAAGAGAATTCTATGCAATTCCTATCTAAACGCAGCAAACAAATGAGCGGTATATTTCCACTCGTATCGCTGTACCATCAAGGAACCCGTCATCTGTATCAGAGAACAAGGACTAAATAATAGAGATCTGTTGCATTCAGAAGGGAACATTCAGTTCTGCGGACATCTCATTGTTCTCGTCCATCGCATGACCCGTCAACTTACTATCTACGACACGCACTACTACAGGAACATTGAAAATTCTTTCCTTCGGTTCTTATTTCATTGCTTTTAAAATCAGCTCGAGAAATACAAAATAGTTTGCCCAGTGCATTTCATTTCCAGCCAAAAAGCAAACTTCTTTCTGTCAGCAGCTTCCGATGTATTTTATTTTATTTCAGGTAATATTTGAGTAAAGAGAGACCAACTTGATGCCACTAGTTTTATTATTACTTTATTCAGTGCTCAACATGTTTCGGATGTTAATACATCCATCCTCATGAGCTTGCGACTAATTCGTTGAGTTACTTCATGGGTTTATCTGGTTCGATGTGTGTTGGTGTTACGTTGCAGTGTGGCTATGGTGGCGTGGTATCCGTATGCAGGCTGAGGCCTGCATACGGATACGAAACACATTGAGCACTGAATAAAGTAATAATAAAACAAGTGGCATCAAGTTAGTCTCTCTTTACTTAACTATGAAGATGATGCACGGTCCAATAAATATAAGATTCGGGTAATATATTTGCTTTGTTCTTAAGGAGCTGCCTGTCGTCATCCGCAACAGAACAAGGATAAGAATGTTAGGATTTAATTTTAACGTTACGCGTAAGAATTAATTTAGGCTGAAGAAATGTTACCTTTGGTACTTTACTGACGAAACGTTTAAAGCTTAATCGTAAAATTCTTATAGTTTCAGGCTTCTAATATGTGCTGTCTCCCTCTCTTGCAAATTTGGACCCAATTCTCAGTCCATTGCTATGATCAGCAACCTTCGTGCCTACCTCAGACATTCCACCATCCAACACCTGCAACACATCTGTTACAAAGAAAATCAATTTAACTTAGTACGTACATTTTATATCAGGGATGAACAAATACCGGGTGTCAGGTTGCCTGGCCAACTAAATTCTTTACTGTGGAATTTAATATTTTTGAGTATGGACCTTGGTCCCTGTTGAGCATCTGGTGCCTATTATTTTGTGGAGGCTCTTACATTTTTGGAAAATGTGTGCACACCTGCTTTCTATTACAGCGGTTTGACAGAGAGAAATCAAACGGTAGTTCAATAAGGTTTTCTGACAAAAGATTCTTGACAGCCAGACTCTGAAATTATCGGTAAATCTTGCGAGAGCTGCAATTGTCACAGACATGAGTACTAAGTGTGGTGAAGTTGATACAGTGCAGTTTGACATATGGAAATCCTACAGTCGGAAAAATCGGCTTCCTCTTCTTCAGATTAATCTAACATGAAGATGGAAACAACAAATTCGTGTGAAACACTTGTATCCATCTACGAAAGCACATAGCGTCCTACCATACACGACCTTGATTTCACTTGCATTTTGAATGGTAAAGCTACAAAGCAATGTCCCATGATTTGTCGTTCAGATTTAACCTCCCATTTTCCGATTACGCCGGGTTTTGTAGTCTAAATTATGGCCCGAATTGTCATAAAATACCTCTGTTTACAAGTATATCATTTTCGTGTTTATTATTCTGGTTTGCCGAAAAGAGGTGACACACGTAACGTGTATGCCATATCCTTACATCTGCGTGTCCCATAATTTGAATATTTAATTCACAATAATATATGTCACTTAACAGAGTTGCTGCAGTACCATCAACAAACAAACACACATACAGCAAAGAGCGAAGCCTCTGGTCCTGACAGCTTTACTCTACGACACACTCCTTTACATGTTTTACAGCCCTCTACATATTTTCCTTCCAATACACACTCTTTCGGCCTCAACAACCACACGTCTTATACAGCATCTACACTCAAGTCACTAAGAACCATCTCCTAGCATACATGTACTACGGTGTAGCAACTACGCTCTGTGCTGCGCTGCTGAGAAATTCTGTTAGTTTTATGGCAGTATAAGATAATTTTCTCTTCTCTACTGCTTTCACACTAACCACTGAGCGCAGGAAATGTTTTCTCCGAGGTTACAGCAGCTGGGGCATGAAGCTCACCATTCACGTCCATCTGATCTCTAGGCTTTAAAAATATACGGATCCACACATATCCTTCAGTGCATGTGTTCAAAGAATAGTGTTTCATTAAGCACGGCGTGCACTTAGGTCTACCTGTTCGACTACTGTAAGTGTGCATGTTTAATGTGTCAACATGCGCAGTTCCGAATCTGTCCTGGGGGAGTTCCTCTAGCTTGTGTCAGGTTGTGTGTCACACCAATATGTCAATACGTGCTTACAATGGGCAGCACATGTTCTACGTCCATGACCATTCATCACAGTTAAACACAACTAATAAAGGTCAGTTGGATAGACACACTGTAAATACAGGGCTGACTCAAATAAAAAAAAAAACCTTCAAAGTGCGAAAAAAATCGAGAAACTCGGGTGCGCAGCTGTAGACACAGTACGTCGCCATCATGGATTAGACATATACAGTGTCTGGTACGTCTGGGGCTCTGTTGAAGAATAACGAAAGTGTAACGAATCTCCTGTTAACAGGTTATGAGATTAATCTACGTGCGGATGACTCAGTTAACTGACTTTATTATACAATAATTATATAGGATATGGACTGAGATACCTAGATGTTTAAGAAAAACTTACTCTTAGAATGAAAATGTAAAGTTTGTTTATGTGCTTTTTAGGCACCACGCTTCAAGGCACACGGGAAAGTGGAGGTAGAGATCCAAGCATTGGCATTAGATGGAGCAATTTGGCCAGACTCACGCCCCAGCCTCTTTATTCTTGGGTAAAGAGTCCCAATTTTCTCTTGTAAAGAATTCAGTCTGGCCTCAGCTTTCAGTTCAGAGGCTTTGAATAAAGTCTTTTCGCCCGGTTTAGAATGGAAACCTGATTCCTTAGTCGTCTGGCCAGTGTACTAGTCACAATACTAATATACTTTTGCTACCTGAATTTGGTGTTAACATAAACATTAACCAATATTCCGCCACCGTAATTTTGTATCTATATAAAAGAAGGTATTTTTCTTTCTCATTTAGTTCCACCAGAATTTTTCCTCTTCTTGATTCTCAACTAATTTGTGTACACGAATTTTCACGAAGCTGTTATTTACTTTGTTCTTCACGTCAAAAACAGTTTGAGAATTCCGATATGATCAATAGCTGCATCGTATGCCTGTCAGTTTCAGCTGCCAGCAAACAGAACCACTTAGAATAGCCTGCCTGGGATTTTCCCTACTTTCATCGAACTTTGTTCTTGCAGCAGAATATGTTTCATCAGTTGACAAATTTCCTCTTCACCCAACATTTTTAGGGCCATCAAATCACAGAGGATGAGGCTGTCGAGATATATGGGGCGCAAGGAAGATATCATAATGTATAGAACTTCTGCTGAAAACTTTATGGAAGAGATGGCGTATTAGACGCTGCTGTATGAGTGCAAATTCAAAATGATTTAAGAAAAAGCAGATTAATGGTAAGGGCAATTATATTTTCTTCAGGATTTATCTTAAAATAGGACCCTTCAATTATAGGAGCAAATAATAATGACAACAAATATTTATTTATTCGTGTCACATTATTCGAAAACGTATTCTCTATACTATCCACAGCCATTCAGCAGCTATACGCTTACCTCCAGTTATATTCCTCAGCCAATAATTAGGCCTGTTTAAAGAAAAAGCCCGGTACTTATTTGCAAACTGCTCCCCTATATATCTAATTTGGAAATTACTTTTTTAGCTAAAGATTTATTGTATCATTCATGGTCAATTTTGCATAATACATACTCAAACTTTCACCATGTTTCTCTTTTCAAAATCCTTATGTAAGTCTAATTTTATATACGTTGGGAAATGTACATATTGTAACTATAAGTGTTAATCATATTGCATAAATAGATAGCATTCACTCTATGTATCAAAAGCCAGTTTTAACACTAATATGTACCTAGTATAAATTAGTCTGCAGCTGTAGACTTCGTAATACAAGTCAATGCACGCAATTACGTTTCGTAAAGTCAGTCTAAAGTTCACTGTAATTTTGCCACAAGTTTCACCTCTACTCGCATTTTCCAAAAATAAAATATTCCATTAGTTTCATTTTACATGATGCGGCCCTAAAACACTCTGGTGTCACGCCTTCTCTGAATACTCACGTTTTGTAACTGAAAACGTAAGGAAAGTAGTTTATTATAATAATAATAATAATAATAATAATAATAATAACTTTGGGTGCTTATTTGACAAAGAAAACTGTCGTTCTGTTCATCGCAACTCCGTCCGAACGCATTTATAGTCCTCCAATCACACAAAACTATTCAACGCCGAACATGACCGACCTTCTTCACAGGATGTAAATATATCTCGATACAGTAGGCGGTATTTGTACTGTACGTGATCTAGAGGAAAATACCAATGCAATTCT
>Ga0123355_10003386_pt1 | contig 22827 bp, 18 predicted proteins | sample TergutEmb28metaG_3_FD_89872 | JGI IMG/M metagenome (GOLD analysis project Ga0123355, IMG submission 89872) | Embiratermes neotenicus P1 segment gut microbial communities from Petit-Saut dam, French Guiana - Emb289 P1 | ecosystem: Host-associated > Arthropoda: Insects > Digestive system > Gut ... | reverse complement strand
GCCCGTTCTCTTGCGATGCGGTCAACTTCTGCCGCGAGCGATTGGAATTCCGTTTCGTCGGAATAGCCTACGGCGGCGCTCGGCCTGCTCTCATGGAACCCGAGTTCATTGGTCGCAGCCGCGGCGGCTCGCAGGGAAAGGTTGTTGACTTCTTCGAGATCGCTCAGGCGCGCCCGTCTTCGCCCGGTCTGAGCGATTTCGCGCTCCAGGGTTTCGCGCAGGGCGACGATGCGCGCCTCCGATGGATACCGGGACAAGCCTTTCTTGACCTCGGCCATGGCCCCGTCCAGGTCGCCCCCGCCTTGCAGCTGTCGGGCCAGGGAGACAATTTGTCCGACCTCCTCGTCCGTCCTGCGGTCGGAAATCCGGGACCGCAGGTGCTTGGCGAGAGTATGGAACGGCTCAAGATCGAGCGCTTTCTGGACCAGACTCTCGGCTCGCCGCCAGTCGTCGGCGATCGCCAGCTGCGCGGCTTCAACCAGAGCTTCGACCAGAGTATTCCTTGCCGCAGAATTGCGCTCATCGAGGTCGAGGGCCTTGCGCAGGCTCATCAAACCCTCATCGAAGCTGCCTTGCGCGCAGAGATCCCGACCCGCAGCCACCAGCCGCTCTATCTGTTCGGCGCGGTCTCGCTTGGCAGAAATAAGTTTCTTGAGCTCCGCCAGTTCCGAATCGCCGGCGAATTCCTGCTGGGCTTTGGCCACGAGCTCGAACGAAACCGAGTACTCCCCCATCTCCAGGCTGCGGTCGATGCGTTTGATCCAATCCGCCTTGGCGGCTTCGCGGGCCCGCTGTTCCTTCTTCTTCTCGAGCCTTTCGATTTCAAAGGCCAGTCCCGGATAGAGGCTGTAGATGGTGCGCAGAATCTCCAGGTCTCCGAGCGCTTCGTTCAGCTGGCCGCGCTCTTCGTGCTGGCGGGCGCGCAGCACAATGGAATTCACCAGGTCCCGCTTGTCGGTGACCAGTTTGAGCGAACGTTCAAAATGCGATTCTCCCGGGTAGCGGGCGAGCGCGCCCTGGAGAAGGTCTACCTTGGTTTCAAGGTCGGGTTCGGCCTCGAGCTGGCGGTCAACCTGGGCGATGTAGGCCGAGAGCCGCTGGCGGCTCTGCTCCTCGATATCGAATTTGAGGGCCTGAAACAGCGCATTGCTCGGGTACTTGGTGAGATAGACGTTGCAGGCGGCCAGCGCCTTCTCGAGGTCCTCCTGGGCGATGGCGTTGCGGGCTTCGGCATAGGCGCTGTTCAGGGCGTCGTGTTCGGAGCGGACGGTATTGTAAAAGCTCTGATAGGTCTGGCCGCCTTCTGCCGAAGAGGTGTCCGGCGCGCGCCGGTCGAGTTCGAGCACCAGGCCCATCTGCGACAGCGCTTCGCTGACTTCGCCATTTTTCCAGTGATTGAGCGCATTCTGGTAGATCTGGGCCTTCTCGGCGCGAAGCTTGAGATACTCCTGCTCCGTAGTCTCGACTTCCACCAGCAATTTGGAGGCGCGAGCATCCATCGGCCGGATGCGCAGAACACTCTCGAGCGCTTCCCGCGCATGTCCATAGGCGTGATTGGCGGCATGTTGCTCGGCCAGCCGAATCCAGCTGTCGATCTGGCGTTCACTGCGGCGGTTTTCAATCTTGCTCTTCAGTCCGAGCGCGGCCGCATGGCTGGCGTCGAGGTCGAGGATCTGCTGGATTTTCTGCAGGGCGAGGGGATCTTCGTCCTCCTCGAAGCGGGCCTTCGCGCTCTCGAGCAGCTGGGAGATGGTTTTCTGCCGCATGGCCTGCTCGATGTTCGCCTTGAGCAAGGTCATCGAAGAATCGATGTTCCCTTCCGCTTCGAGTTCGCTGACGATCTCGTGGGCAAACTGGTAGTCGCCGTTCTCAAAGGCCTTTTGCGCACGTTGCAGGCGGGGCCGGATGCGCGCCGGGTCGAACAACTCAATGGGTTCGTTGCGAAACGCCCGCTGCAGCACGTCGGACAGCTCGCGGGCGCTCGAAAAACGATGCCACGGCTGCTTGGCCATGGCCCGGTGCACCACCCGGCTGATGGTCTGCGAGACGGTAGGATTGATCTCCGATACCGGAGGGGGAATTTCGTTGAGGATGGCGTCGATGACATCCTGTTCCCGGGCGCCGCGAAAGGGCTGGCGCCTCGTGAGGGCCTCATAACAAACCACGCCCAGCGAGAAGATATCCGACTGGGGCGTGACCGGCTTGAACTGTACCTGCTCGGGAGCCATGTACAGCAGGGTGCCCTTCTGGAAGCCATTCGAACGAGTGCGCGCGTCGACCTCGTGGACCACTCCGAAATCGATGATCTTCACCGAGTCGTCATCCATGACAAAGACATTGCTCGGCTTCATATCGCGGTGGACCAGGCCGCGCTCGTGCGCTGCCTGCAACCCCCGGCAGGCCTGGCTGATGATGTCGATGACCCGCGCTAGGGTGAGGCGGTGTTTGGAGTTTCGAATCAGTTCATCGAGTGGCCGGCCGACGAGCAGCGGCATGACAAAGAACGGCATCTTGGCGCCGCCCTCTTCAAATTCCCCCATGTCGAAGATCTCGACGATGTTGGGATGACTGATGGCCCGGAGAACTTCACACTCCCGATAGAAGAGCTCGGGCACATGGGGGTCGGGAAAAGGGTGCAGGGTCTTGAGCGCTACGTCGCGATTCATGGGCGGTGGATCGTAGGCGCGATAGACTACCCCCATCCCGCCCTCGCCGATCTTGGACTTTATTTCGTAGCGACCTTTGACTCGCTTGGGAGGCATTTGACTCTCGGCCGTGTGCCACCATGTTAATGCACGCAGGAAGGAATTTTTCAGATGTCTCTAGAATCGTAAGGCCGCTTCTCCACACGGCTGCGGGAAAAGTCGACTTGCGGCTGGACGACGGTTTGATCCGCCGAGCCTCGTCGCGGCATCCCTCGAGGTCCCCGCCTGGTCTCAAAGCCCGGCGGTGCGGGGCGCGATGGCCTGCGCTTCAGAGCCGAGCGGGAGAAGGATCGGGAGAAATCCGCCCAACGATATCCTCGGCCGTTCGGGAAGCTCATGTACTGATCGGGCCACGCCAGGCGCGGAACCAAAAACCAGAGCACTAGAATCAGGGTTCCCAGTCCGATGAAGACCAGGACCGGCCGGAGAAAAGCCAGCCAGCTCCCCGGACCCACGCCGGGGACCTTCAGCGCCGCAGTCAGCTCTTCGGTATCACACTTCCCTTCAAAGACGGGGGTTCCCATCTCCGGCGGCTCCCAGGAAAACGGGGCGCTCGCGAGTGTCCGGTTGTCGGGCAATCGCAGGAAAACCTTCATCCGCAGCGTCTTTCCCGCGAGAGAGGAACGATCCGGGTAGGGAGCCGCAAAGGTGGCCCGAATGCGGGATGTCTCGAGCGTTCGCGCCGCGGTGAACACCTGGTCGAGGGTTTGGGCATCGCTTGCCAGGCGGACTTTGGCGCCGATTTTATTCAGCGCGTCCACATCAATCTGTCCCGGGTCTCCGAACCCGATCGCTACTACCTCGAAGCCCGCCTGCCTGACTCTCGCGGCCACCTGGTCCAGGCCCGAGAGACCGTTGAGCAGTCCCGGATCGTCTCCCTGGTACACCTCGTTTTTCCCGTCGGTCATGACAATCAGCTGCGTGTCGGTGGCTCCCGCGTCGGAGCCGCGGCTGCGTGTCTCGCTTTGGAGCAGATCGAGGCCCATATCGACGGCCGAATAGAGCGCGGTGTTGTTGCGCGGCTCGGGCGACGGAAGTTCGGAGATTTGCCGTTCGGCTTCCTCCCGGGTGGTGGCGAAGCGGGCCGAGCCGAATCGCGCCTCGACGCCGTGACTCTCGAAAGGCACGATGGCAACCCGGTCGACCGAGTTCTGAAAACTCTCCACGAATTTCCCCAGTGCGCGCTTGGCCGCCTGAAACCGGGTTTCTCCGCTGCTCAGCTTCAGATTCATGCTGCCGCTAGTGTCCAGGAGAATGAGCGTCAGGCGGCTGTGGACGGCCCCGGTGTCCGCCCCCTCCGACATGGCGAAGAAGGGTCGAACCGGAAGGTCATCGACGGTAACATTCACCCGGTCGCGGAGATCTTTGTCCGGGGCGAGTCCGGTCTCGAGCGGATTGCCGCTCGCGTCGACGGCGTTGATCCGGAGGCGAAAACAGGGACGGCTGATCGAGGGATCGCAGTGAACCAGCCTGGGCCTGTCGGCAAATTCCAGATGGGGCGATTGCCCGAAGCCGGCAGCCGCGAGCGCCAGCATGAGGCCCGAGAGCCACGAGGCAAGTCGCACGACTCTGTGTATCAAGCTCCCTCCCGACGAGCAACGAATTTCAACGCGGTCTTACCTAGTAAGATGTCGTCCTCGCCGTGCAATTCCTGGGTCCGGACGACAGTCCTTCCCCGCACCCGCAGGCGGAAACGTGCGATCGCTGCATGGTCGGCCGCCTCCGGGTGGCGGGCAATAAAAAAGCGGCCCTCCCGTCCGAACAGGATGGCATGCCGAGGGGCGACTCCCGAGTCGGGGATAAATATCTCGATGTCGGGGCGGTAGCGGGTGTGGCTGAAGTCCTGACTCTGGCTCCCGAGAACATAGGAATCGCCGTGCTGAATCTCCCACTGCTTGTGCTTGGGCGGGCCGAACTTGTATTGCGCCACCGGATCTCCGCTGCTGACAAACTCGAGGACGGCGTCCCGCAGCAGCATGGGAGCAACCGTCACCCCGAAGCAAATGCCGACACCGATGAAGACGAAACCGAGCGCCTGCGACAGGTCGGGTACGGAACTGCCAAGAGAGGCAAAGATCAATCCTCCGAGCGTGCCTCCGAGCAGCCCGCCTACGACCGCGTGGGCCACGCGGGCGCGGTTCACCCGCACCCAGCGCAACCCCAAGCCCAGGCCGATCATCGACCCGGCCAGCATCCAGGCGATCACGCGTGTCAGTACGGGAGAGGAGTCGGCAAGGTTATTGGTGATCGGAATCTCCAGGAACCCGGCGGAAAGGCCGGCCACGAGCCCGATCAGCGTGCCCGACAGAATCCAGCGGGGCATGACTCGATTCCCTGCCCAGTGGTCGGAGAAGCCCACGGTAAGTCCGCCAATCATGGCGCCCAGAATCCCGGCAGCGACCAGGTCGGGGAGCCATGGGGCCCCCTGGTTCGGCAGCACGGCAAACACCAGGGCGGCGAGCGCCCAGGAAAACAAGCCGGACATTCCCCCGACAAGCGACATGTAATATAAGTTTTGGTACAGGCTCATACGAGTTTGTCAGTTTACTCTAGCTTCCCTCCGTCGCCAGGAAAGAAAAGAAGGTGCGGATCCCTCTCCTCGTAAACAGAGATGCGAAATATTGCGGGATCTATAGTAGCTCACACCCCGGGTTCCCCGGCCGCGCCGGTTGCCGATTACTCGCGGCTGAACGGCACCATATTTGAGAGGAGCCGAATGCGGCATCTCACCGCACTGGTCGCGGGCGCGGGGGCGCTTGGCGGCGAACTGGCGCGACTGCTTGGCTTGCTCGGCACGGGAAAGGTAATCGTCGTCGACCCCGACCGGGTGGAGGCGACGAACCTTCCGCGGTCGTGGTGTTTCTGGAACCGGGAAGCAATCGGCAAGCCCAAGGCCGAGGTCCTCGCCGGTGAGGCACGATCGCGTTTCTCCGACACCGACTGGCTGCCGCTCGGGGAAGAGATTGCCGACGTGGGATTCGCGCGCATCGCAGAGGCTCAAATCATCTTCAGCTGTGTGGACAGCGATCTCGCGCGGCTCGAGATTGCCTACATTGCCACCCGGCTGAACATCCCGGTGGCCGATGGCGGGCTGGCCGCAGGTAATTATTCCCAGGGCCGCATCAGTTGGTTTCCCGGGAGACGGGCAGCCTGTTTCAGTTGCATGCTTCGGCCTTCGAAGAGACGCGAGTTGCTCGAATCCTGGGACGCTACGGTACGGCCCTGCTCGGGCGAGGGGGAAGCTGGGGGCTTTTCGAGCACGCCGATCATGGCCGGCGTCGTAGCGGCCATCGAACTCGAACTTGGCCTGCGGCAATTGTGGTCGGAGAGGGCGCGCGACTCCTATACCGTCAACGTGGAACTCCACCCGAACCTTTCCTTCACGCAGTTTGAAATGCCACTCAGCCGCGAGTGCCCGTTTCACGGCGACGCTTGGCCGGCGAGGACGCGTTCCCCCGGACCGGGATCGACGGTTCAACAACTGCTCGACTCCGCCCAGGCGACTACGCTCATTCTCGACTGGCCGATCTGCACCGCGGCCGAATGTCTTGAGTGCGGCAGGCACTGGCGGCCTATGCAACGGCTCGCCGCCCTGCGCAGACGCGCTTGTTGTCCCGGCTGCGGCGGCCGGCGTATTCTTGAGCGCGAAGTGGTGCGAACGATTCCAGCTCATTCTCCGCTGGCTTCCGAGCCCTTGTCGGCGCTAAGATTGCCGGCACACCATCTCTTCACGGTGACCAAACAAGTATGAGCAGGATGCACTCGATTGCCACGCTGGCCGGTGCGGGATTCCTGCTGGTTCTGCTTCAGCTGCTGGGCTCACTCGCGGGTCCATGGGTTTCCGCGGTCTGCGGCCTCGGGATCGGCGTTCTATCGCTCCCGTTGCTCGCGTTCTTTCACTTGAAAGCGTTCCCGTGGTGGGTTCGGCCGCTGGTTTCGAGCTCAGCCAGCCTGGCCGGGGTCGCGGTGGTGGCTTTCGCGCGCGACCGCTTCCCTTACGAGATCTGGGTGGGGCCGGTTTTGGCCGGTGTGATAGCGTCTCTGATCCTTGCTGTCGAACGCCGGCAGGCGAGGCGCTGCCACCTTTGCAATCGTCATCTGGGAGCGGGAGTGGCTTTCACCTGCCCCCGCTGCGGGTTGCTCGTCTGCGAAGATTGCTGGGTGTTTGAGCTCAGCCGCTGCCAGCTGTGCGAGCGGAACCATGTGCGAATCCTGTCGCCCGACGGGAGATGGTGGGATCGCCAGACCGGTCCGCGGTCGGAGTTCGGCCGCTGTCAGCTGTGCCTGAAGACAGCGCAGGAAGCCGACCTGCGCAGCTGCCGCAATTGCGGCCGCAGCCAGTGCACGGAGTGCTGGGACGGGGTGAACGGCCAGTGCAGCCGCTGTCAATGGACAATCGAAGACGTTCCCGAGTCCCTCCGCGTCTATCTGATCCACTCGCCTTCGGCGCGGGAGGCGAAAGCCTCCGACCGCCGATAGCGCCGGAGTTGTTCTTATGCCCAAGTACCAGATGTATTTTGATACCGTGCAGGGGGAGACCAAGTACAACGTTGACATCGACGAAGACGAGATGCTCGAGGCCGTGCTCGACGAGATCCTGTTCGATCTGCGCGAGCGCGGCGATGTGCTCGAAGGCAACGGCGAACCGCAGGTGATCTGGAACGGCCAGGCCCTCGATTTCTCGAGCCCCCTTCCCACGCAAGGCGTGCGCCCGAATGACGTTCTGCGAGTGTCGACCATAGCGACCAACGGATGAGTCTCGGTCTATACGAGCGGCGTCTCCAGGAAGAATGGAAGTTGCTTGCCTCGCTCGAGCTGCTCAATCCCGACATGGTCAAGATCGACGGCCGCACCGCCGAGGGAACCGGCACGACTTTTTCCGTCACCCTTCGGCGCAGTCCCTCCCTGATCGAAGTAGGTACTGGGCTTGAACCCGTCGACTCCCATCAGGTGCGATTTCGCTTCCCGCCGTTTTACCCGGCCGTGCATCTTGAGGCATTCCTCGATCGCCCGGTGTTTCACCCGAATGTGCATCCGGTAAACGGCTTTGTCTGCCTGTGGAGGGATTTCTCATGGGATGCGACCATCCTCGAAGCTATCGAACAGCTTCGCCGGGTCATCAGTTATCAATTGGTTAATCCGTCATCGAATCACGTGATGCAGCCCCGGGCCCTCGCTTGGCTTCGAACCGGCGGCGCGAGCTCGCCTCTGCCGTTTTCGACCGAAGACATCCAGAAACCCCAGGAATTCGAGCGGGAAAGGGCGCAGCGCTCGCCGCCCGCCCGGGCTCGGCGGCGCCGCCTGGTCTAGGCGGCCCGCTCGCATCGTTAGTTATAGTTAAGTTAGGTTCAGCTAAGTTCAGTTGAGTTATATGTTTGTGTCCGGGCTATGGCGACCCTAACCGCGCCAGTCGGCCTTCGGTCCAGCGGCTCGCTCGGACGAGCAGCCGACGGCCAATTGCGGGCTTCGCGAAAAAAAGCGAGACTATCGCTTCGCCATCGGGTTCGACTTCCATAGATGCGCCGGCCCGCACAGCGACCGACGGTGGGTGGAATAGATTGACAAGAAAGCGGAACATTTAGTAGTAATTTACGCATTCGTCATTACGGACACGAGCGAGAGGCTAAGCCGCGAAGTTGCGCTGCCGGGCTTCCTCAGCATTGGACGCAGTAAGAGCAGCAACCCGATCAGCTCGAATAGCAAGCGGAAGACGGGGTGGTCCCGCCGCTCGGGGAGACAGGACCCTCGGAAACACCTGACCAAGCTCCCCGCGAGGAAAAGTCGATGCCGCTCATTAAGGTCATTCGTAAGGGTGTCACGCCCTCCGTTCGTAAGGTACCTACTTCCACCTGTGCTGCCGTAATGCCTATGACCCTCAACCGTGTGGGCAAGGAGGCAGCTTCGGAGAACGAAGAGCCCGTCAAAGTCGAGGATGTGGCGGACGCTTTCCGAAAGTTCGAGCCCGCTCTGAGCTTTCGCGGCACGGCGGGAGAGGAAGAAACCGAATTTCGAGCGGAGTTCAAGTTTCGCAGCATCAAGGATTTCGACCCCGAGAACCTGCAGAAGAGGCAGGAAATCAGGAAGCCGAACGGCGAAAGCGAATATCTGCCCAACGACCTCGCCGACCTCAGAAACCAGATAGATCTTATCTACAGACTGAAACAGCGGTGGAGCCAGCCGGCGGTGCGACGCGCCTGGAAGAGTCCCGAACAGCGGAGAGAGATCATCACCGCCCTGGGCCGCTTACGCAGTGAGCTCGAGAAAGTTGCGGGCAAGGGAGGAGCGAGTTAATGTCGGACCCGGCGACCGAGATCAAGACTCAAAGCACGGCCGAAATCTTGGGCGGCACCACGGCGAGAGAGCTGCTTCAGGACATCTTCGCCGACCTGCATCCTGCATTTATCGACGAGACCCGCGACCTCTCCAGCATATTTACCCCACAATCGGCCGCGGAATTTCTATCTCAGCTGACCGATTTTGAAGGCCTTCTGAGCGAAGCGGACGGTTACGAGCAGACGATTTCGAAGATCCAGGGCCAGATCGATCGCGCCGAATCGGTCCGCAATCAGCTGCTCGAGCAGATCTTTTCCGAGATTCGTCCGCTCGAGCGCAGCTTCCGCTCCCTGCTGCTTTTCTTTGAGAACTCCAAGGTTCCGGACGGCAAGGTCCGCAAGCCGGTGGAGCTGTACATTCTCAATGCCGATCCCAAGGCGATGAACGACGTATTCAGCGTTACCGTGGCGGCGATCGAGAATTTCGTCCGCCGGCGGAATGACAACTTCAATTTCCGCGATGACATCTGCAACGTTGTCGTGCCCGGGTTTGTTCCGCAGGCGGTGCGGGAGAAGTTCGAGGATATTGCCAATGCCTGGGGCATGCTTCTGATCAACGACCTCGACGACGAAAAATCGTTCAAGAATATCGAGAGAAACTTCCTTCCCGGCGGTAAATACGAGTTCATGAAGCGCCCGGAGGATCGCGCCGCCGCCGACGTTGTAACCATGGGCTATCTGCAACTGCGGCCTGCGCACCCATTCGAAAAGCAGGTCGAGGGCGGCGACGATCTCTACGGCCCTCCTTCGCTGATCTTTGCCGGGGCCATCGCCAGAGCCGACGACTCCCAGGGCATCGCCCAGGGGCCGGTGGGCTCCCGCTTCGGACAGGTTGCGGGTTCTGAAAAGTGTCGGGTTGAGCCGCTGATCGGCGAAATGGAGCACCTCAGCATGGAGCGCCAGCTGGTGCCCATCATCCGCGATGCCGACAACCACCTGTGCTTTTTCGGCTGCCGCACCCAGGCAGACGATCCCTATGGAGTGTTGAAGTTCTTTACCTCGTATCGAATCCTGCGTTACCTCGAACGGTGCTGCCGCCACTACCTGCTCCAGGTCGCAGGGCAGGTCCTGACCCGAGACTTTATGGATGAACAGATCGAAAAGCCCCTTCGTCGCCTTCTGGACGAGCAGGTACAGCAGGGCACAATTCTTGCCTACGAGTTGGATGTGGACAAAGACTCCAACAAGCGGATGCAAGGAATCTGCGACATCACGCTGAACGTGATGCCCACCGGCCCGGCCGAAACCTTCGTTCTCAAATTGGATGTTCCGGAGTTCAAGAAGGAGGGTTCGAGAGAAAGCCGGGCGGCTGGCTGAGCTTTGTCGGTTTCGGACTCCGTTTTTTCCCGGACGCGGATCGCAACTTGAACGGCGCGTGAACCCGAGGTGTCGTCTGGCCCGGTAACTGGGATTCTGCGCCAAATACCGAAAACGGCGTATCCAACCATTCTTCGAGGAGAGACCTATGGCAGTCACCCCTTATCGGTGTACCGTTACCATCGACGGCACCAAGTTCGACGCGGTTTCTTCGAGCGTGCGATTCAGCACCCAGAAGGACCGTACCGGCGTACCGCAGATGGGCAGTCTGAATACCAGCGTGCGGATATACGCCAACTTTCACGACGACCAAAGCCTGCCTAACTCCGTGCTCAGAAAATTCTTCGACATGGCCAACGTTGTGACCCGCGACAAGGTCAAAGACATGAGGATCGAGTTCTGGAAAGATGATTCGCACAAGGATGCGCTCGCCACTTACAGCTTCAAGGGCTGGATCAGCCGGTTCGAGACCTCCAATCCCCACGACTCATTCGAGGTAACCAGAAACGGCGATTCCAACCACCCGGAGGCGCCGCCCAGTGTCAATCACATGCTGGTTCTCGATCTCGAGCCGGTCATGAATCAACAGAATTTCAGCGACATTCAAATGAGCAACTGAAGCCTCAGGAGGGAGGGACTCACATGGCCGTAACGCCTTATCGCAGCACCGTGACCATCGACGGAACCAAGATCAACGCGCTTTCGACCGTAGTGGCGTTTCAGACGGACAAGGACCGTGCCGGCATGCCGCAAATGGGCAGCCTGAAGACTGACATTCGCGTCTTTGTCGATTTCCACGACGACACCAATGTACCTCACGCCACCTTAAAGAAACTTTTCGACCTGGCCAATGTGGTAACCCGGGACAAGATCAAGGACATCAAGATCGAATTCTGGAAGGATGACGCACACCGGGATGCTCTGGTCAGTTATGCCTTCAAGGGATGGATCAGCGGGTTTCAAACCTGCAATCCCGCGAGCAACGGTTCCGAGATCAACCACCTGCTGGTGGTCGATCTGGTGCCGGCTCTCGATCAGCAGAACTTCGTCGACGTCCGCATGAGCAACTAATTAAGGAGCCCTCAGCCCGCGGAGTCGAGGGCACTCCAAGAGATGATCAGGAACGAGGGAGCATGGCGCTCGCGCCGACTCTCGTTTCCACTGACGACGCGGCTTGGGTGACTTGGTCCGGCGCGGAAAGGTACGGACAGGTGCAGGGTTGTCCGGCTTCAACCCATGTGCGCGATACATCATGCCCTATAGCAATTCGACCGCCGCCGAGATCGACAAGAAACTACGCGAGGACTTTCGGCGGCGGCTTAAGGATTTTGGCATCTCGGCCGAGCTTTCCGATCCGCTGCTGGCGGTTCTGTTTCGCACCTTCGCGCAGCAGCTGGAGACTCTGTACTCGGATACCGACGAGATGCGCCAGCGGTTGCTGGACGAGCTGATTTCGAACCTGGGGCTCGACCAGCGAATGGCCCGCCCGGCCCAGACCCTGGTGCGATTCCTCACCGACGGCGAGGCCCAGCTGATTGAAAGAGGAACGGAACTGGCGGCAGAGGCCCAGACGGGTGAGCGGCTGATTTTTACCACCCAGTCGACCTTTCACACTTCAACCGCACGCATCGCTCTCGCACTCGCCTATCAGGACGGGGCTCTGCGGCTTCTGTCGGGAGTGGAGATTCCCGACTCGATTCAGCAACTCCGCCCCTCGTTCGAACCGGTGCGGACGAACCTGGGTCCGAATCCGGCGATTTTCCTGGCCGTCGAGCAGGTCCCGGGCAATCATCTGAGCCAGCACACGTTCTTTTTTGAACTGGGGCCCGATGCTCTCGCGCTTCAGGATGCTCTGGCGCGGGAGACCTGGTGTCTCGTAGGACCAGAAGGCGAGTTGAGCGCACAGGGCATTCTTCGTCCGCGCGCGGCAAGCGGCGGGCTGCGGCGTCTCGAATGGCTGGTCGGCGACTCCCGACCCGAAACCTCTTCCCCGCCCTCGATGCCCGCGCTGCCGCCGGGACTCTATGGCCCCCGGCTCTTTCTTCTGCCGGCGATCCCGCCCGAACGCCGTTTCACATGCCTCCTGCCGAAGGCGATGGAGCCCGCCCTCACGAGAATCTTCGGCGCCAATTGCGCACGCCTCTTCGCGGCTCCGCGGGCGTGGTTTCGCATCTCGATGCCGTCCGAGATGCTGCCGATTCATTCCGCCATCGGCAACATTGCCATGCATGCCATGGTTGCCGCCAATGCCCTCAGCTGGAATCAGACGATCTATTTCGAACGCCACGGAACCAGTATTCCCATCCAGCATGAGGCGGGAGCGGCTCCGACCTATCCGGTAGCCCTCATGGCGGTTCTCGCCGAAGATGACGTCGAATATGTTCCCCAACTGGAGCCGACGACTTCCCCTAGGGTCGGACGCTACACCATCGGCAACGGAAGAATTGACCTTCGCCCGGCTCTGCGCCCGGACGGGTCCGAACAGGCATACGCCAACCTGAGAATGTGGGTTACCAACGGCACGCTGGGAAATTCGGTGGGGCCGAACCGGGTGACCGACTTTCTCAGAAAAGGCTGGATTGCGGGTGTGCGGGTTACCAACCCGACGGCAGCCGCGGGCGGGAGGAACGACGAGCCGTTCCAGTCGGCTCACGCCCGTTTTTCAAGCGCCCTGCTGTCGCGCGACCGCATTGTCACGGCCGAGGATCTGCGGAAGGCGGCTCGAGCCTTTGACTGGCGCATCCGCGAGGTTCGAGCTTCGCCGGCTCTCGAACGGACGCAGCAGGGGTTGCGCAAGGTGGAGCGGGTGCGAGTCTGGGTGAATGGTTCGGACTTCCTCGACCTTGAAGCCGAGGTCCGCACCCTCACGGACGAACTAACTTCTTTTCTCGAAAGCCGATCCGTGAACGAGACCACTCTTCGCGTAGAGGTGGTGGCCGGATGAGGCACCTTCGCATGCCGTCGTTTGCCGCCGGATTCCATGGCTTTCACCACACCGTCGATTCGGCACTCGAGGTCCTGTCGACGATGGGGATCTCGGCATCGCGCGTCACCCTTCGCATGGCCAACCGCGGATGGCCGTCGCGATGGGTAGTCGACCAGACCCCGGCGGCGGGAACCCCCATCGCCGACGGCGACTCGATCACGCTGTCGATCGCAGGGCTGGGCTATTATCACGCTCTGCCGGTGGGAATGTGGGATTCGGGAGGAGAGTCGGAGCCGGGGACAAAAGAGATCTTCGAGTTGCTGGACGATCCTCTGGCAAAGGCGGCGCATTTTGTCCGCGAGGGGGCGAAGCTGTTTGATGCCAGGCCCGAGAATCCCACGGCGTGCGCGCGCTGGATCTCGCTTTTTGGTGTGGAAGCCGAGCGCTGGCCTCCGAGTAGCTGGTACAACCTGTCCATGCTTCTCCCGAGCCTCGAGGATCTTGCCGGCAAGAGGCGCGGACTGGAACTTGGGTTTCGGGTGCTTCTCGGGTTGAGGGTCGCCGAGGTCCGCTACGCGCCTTCGTATCGTTACCTGGACGAGCGGCAATCGAGTCGTCTTGGCGGGCGATTCGGTCACTTGGGCGTCGACCTGGTGGTGGGCAACAGGCTCGAAGACCTGGCCACGCTCACGCTCGTCGTCGGACCGCTCGAACTCGAGGATTATTACCGCTTTGAGCAGCATGAACAACAGAAAATGATCGCGGCTGCCCTGGACCTCGTGGGAGCGCACCAGCGCCGGTACCGGATTTCGTGGCTGGTCCAGGATCCGCTCCGGGCACCCCGGCTGGGTAGTCGAACGGAGAATGCCTGCCTGGGGATCAATTCGCATATGGGCCGTATTCAACCGGCCGCAACCACGAGAGTGCACGCATGAAACCATCAGACCTGCGCCTCATCTCGGTGAACTGGGAGCACGGGATGCTCCTCACTCCCGATCACTTCCTTCGTCAGGAACAATACTTCGAATCGAACCTCTACTGGTTCATGCGCTACGCGAGCGGGTCATATGGCCTGGTCGGCGGCGGTCCGCGCCTCGCGGAAAGTGAACGCGGCGCCGTGAAACATGACCCGATCGTGATCCTCGAAGAAGATGGCGATTCCCTGAAGCTTTCCGTCACCCAGTGCCGCGGCCTTACTCCGTCGGGATGGATTGTCGAAATCGACGCCGAAAACCCTGTACACAGCACGATTTCCAAGAGCGATATGGAAGGGATCGCAGAAAGCACCATCTATGTTGCCTCGGAGCCGTTCGACAAACAGACCCGCGATGGCGAGGTCGATCCCTTCAATCCACAGATGAAGACCGAGAGGCGCGCGGCTTACTCGCTCAGCCTGGGCTCGAATGCCGAGAAGCTGGCCAACTCGGTTGCGGTGGCGCGCGTTCGCCGACAACGGGCCGGAGTAGCGTTTGAGAAGGTCTCCGATTTCATTCCTCCCTGCACCTCTCTAGTGGCCTTCAGCGAGCTCAACGCCGCATGGCGGAAGATCACCGAAAGCGTCGCCGGGCTGTTGTCCCGCTACACCGAGCTTCATCGCGCCATGCGCGAATTTCTGACCGCTTTCACCGAACGCGGCATCGACACCGAAGTAGATGGAGAGACGCTGCGGTTTGTCGATCGCATGGTCGTGGCCCTCGAGGATTGCGCCTTCGCGACTCTCGACCCCACACAGTCGCCGCAACAGTTCTTCGGCGCCATGCGGAAATTCCTGCACAGCGCGGCCACCTACATGGACCTCACCCCGGCGGTATACCAGTACTTCGAAACCCTGCGCGACACCGGGGAGATGGAGTTTGTCGCTCCGCTCGAACAGCAGAGAGAACTGCTCTCAGCTCACCGCAGCTGGCGGGTAAGCGAGGACCTGGGCGTCGAAGTTCGCTCGGTCGTGAACGGCCTGCGCACGCTCAACCGTCTGGAACAGGCTCTCGAAGGAAAGTACATCGATTTTCGCATCAGCCCTTCGCTCGAAGCCATGAATTTCATCTTCGACCGCGGCGGAAGAGTCCTCTACCGGTTGGCGGCGAAACCAGCGCGCGTGCAGGGCGCGGGGGCCGAGTCGACCATTTACTTCTCCCAATTGCGTCTGGAGGGCCGCGACAAATACCGCTTGATCCTGGTGGGAGAGCAGAACGGCGGCTTCGAAAAAGGCACAGGGATCAAGGTGGAAATCCGGATCAACGAGGGGAGCGGGTTCCGGCGGGAACCGCTGCGCCTCGAGTGCCAGTCGAAGTACGCCGGACAGATGAACTTTGAATTCGACTTTGAGGCCTCCGACGTTCCCACCATCACCGATCTACGGGCGAGTATCCCGGCACACTATCCCATCAAGAGCGCCCTGCTTTTCATTCGCCACCGGTTCTTTGCCGGGGGGGCACAGGACATGGCTGCACATGCCGTGCCGCCGGTTCGCAGCGCGGCGGCCGAAGCCGGCGCGCGCTCGGCTCGAGGCGCCTACACCGCGCCCGAACCTGAGCGGAGCCGGCCGATAGAGCCGGGCGATTCCCGGGAACCGGTATTTGAGCGAGCGAGACCCGCGCCGCCGGTCGATGCCGGCTCGGGTACCGACTTCCGCCGGAACCAGAAACGCGATGCATGGGAGGACAGTACAGTTTCACGAGCCGAGGAAGAGCGGCCCGCTTGGGACGAACCACCGCGCCCGCCGCGCCGCCGGCGCCTCGAGTGAGGAGGTCGCGGAGGGAAAGTCTGAACCAATGGCGATCGATATCGACAAAATCTCCCGCGAATTAGAGGACGCTCTCGAACGGGCGCGGCTTCTCGCCGAAAGCCGCAGGCAGCCGGCGATCGCCCCGCCTCACATGCTGTTTGTGTTGCTCGACGGCGCCAGTCCCCTGTCGGCCATGCTCGAGCGGGCCGGCGTGGCTTTACCTGTGCTCGTCGAGGCCCTCTCGACCCGATTGAACTCGAGCGACGGTACGGGCCGGCTGGAGCCGGGCAAAAGGCCGGTGGCTTCGCGTGCGCTGCGGGAACTCATCGAAAAGTCGTTTGAGAAGATGACCGCCCGCGGCGCCGATACCGCCGAGCCGGTCGACTTTCTTTTGGCGGCGGTTGACTCGGGGGAAGCCGGCCTGAAGTCGGAGCTGGTGCGCGCGGGTTTGACGCGCGAGAGCATCGGGAAAGCCCATGAGCTGAGAGCTTCCGTATCCGAGACCCTGGGCCCGGAGGGCTCCCGGAAAGCGGCTGCGGGAGCCGCCCCGAAGCTCCTCGAGCGCTTTGGCCGGGAATTGACGGCGGCAGCGGCGGCAGGCGAGCTGATGCCGGTCATCGGGCGCGACGAGGAGATCCGCCGGGTTATTCAAACCCTTCTGCGCAAAACCAAGAACAATCCAGTTCTGGTGGGAGATCCGGGGACCGGTAAAACCGCAATCGTCGAGGGGCTCGCGCTGCGCATTGCCGCCGGGGACGTGCCCGACTCCTTAAAGAAGTCCAGACTCTATGCTCTAGACCTCGCCTCGATGGTGGCAGGGGCAAAGTACCGCGGAGAATTCGAGGAGCGCATCAAGGGTGTCGTCGACGAAGTGAGGTCTCGAAAGGGCGAGATCATTCTTTTTCTCGATGAGCTGCACACCCTGGTCGGGGCCGGCGGCACGGAGGGTGGGATGGACGCGGCCAACATCCTCAAGCCCGCGCTAGCGCGCGGCGAGCTGCGCTCGATCGGCGCGACCACCTTCGACGAGTATCGGGAGCGGATCGAGAAGGACGGCGCCCTGGCCAGGCGCTTTGACGTGGTCGCGGTCAAAGAGCCGACCGAGGAAGCCATGTTGACGATTCTCCGCGGGATTCGAGGGCGCTACGAGACCTTTCATGGCGTGCGGCTTTCGGACGACTCCCTCCAGGCTGCGATCAAGCTCACCCGGCGTTATGTGCGCGACCGCTTCCTGCCCGATAAAGCGATTGACATCATCGATGAATCGACGGCGCGCATTCGTATGCAGAAGGAATCGAAGCCAAACCACATCGATCAACAGGAGAGAGTGCTCTATCGCAAGCAGGCCGAGCTCGAGGCCCTCGAGTCGGGCGCAAGCTCGGCGGGCCAGGAAAAGTCGATCGCCCGGCTGCGTGCGGAGATCGAAGCGTTCAACAAGAAGGTGGATGCGCTGGTCGGAGACTGGCAGAAGCGCAAGAACCTGTCCGACAATCTGCAGAAGACTCAGCGCGAGATGGATCGACAAACCGCCGAACTCGCGATCGCCGAGGGACAGGGCGACATCGCGAAGGTGGCGGAGATTCGTTACGGTTCGCTGAAGTACCTCGAGGAACAGCGCGCCGATCTTGAACGGCAAATCGTTGGGCTCGGGACCTCGCAAGGAATGGTCCCCGACGAGGTGCTGCCGGAGCACATCGCGGAGGTGGTAGCAGAACGCGCCGGCATACCCATACAGCGGATGCTCGAGAGCGAACGCGACCGCCTGCTCAAGATGGAAGAGCGCATTCAGGGTCGGGTCTTCGGGCAGGAGGAGGCGGTCGCCGCCGTCTCCGACGCCGTGCGCCGCATGCGTGCCGATCTTGAAACTGCCCGCAAGCCGGCATCCTTTCTCTTTGCCGGTCCGACCGGCGTCGGCAAGACCGAGCTCGCGAAATCCCTGGCCGAAGCCTTGTTCGACGATGATGCCGCCCTGATCCGCATCGATATGGGCGAGTATAAAGACAAGTCATCCGTCTCCGGACTCATTGGATCCCGGCCCGGTCTGGTTGGCTCCGATGAAGGCGGATTCCTGACGGAGAAGGTACGACGATCGCCCTATTCGGTGGTCCTGTTCGACGAGGTGGAGAAGGGTCACCCGGAGATTCTCGATCTCCTGCTTGGCGTGCTCGACGAAGGGCGTCTGACGGACGCGAAGGGGAGGTTCTGCGATTTTTCAAATACCATCGTGATTTTCACCTCGAATCTTGGGGTCCGCGAAGCGGCCGAGGCCGGTGGCGATGCGGCCACGCAAAAGGAGATCATTCACGAGGTGGTGAAAGCCACACTTCGTCCGGAGCTCTACAACCGAATCTCCCAGATACTGACCTTTAATCCCTTGACTTCGGTCGAGCTCGAACGAATTGTCGGCACCCAGATCCGTGCTCTCGCCAAGAAGCTCGAGGAAGACCGCCGGATCACTCTCGAAATCAGCCGCGAGGCCCTCGCTTACCTGGCAAAAGCATCGTACGATCCCGCGTATGGAGCACGACCGGCCAATCGAACCCTCGAGCGTCTGGTTTTGTCTCCTTTGGCGACTATCATCCTGGCCGGGGATGTTGCGGCCGGCCAGACCATCCTGATCGAGCACGACGAAGAGGGGCTCGGCTTCCGTGTGAGACAGGGTGCTGCCGCGGCCGATTAGCCATGAAGAAGCTGGTTTGTTTTTTGCTCCTGGCGCTCCTCGGAACCACGCTTCAGGCGAAAGACAATCCTCTGTCCCAGGCGCAGATCGACGACGGCTGGATTCTCCTGTTTGACGGCGAGACTCTGTTCGGATGGACCCCGGAGAACGGCGGGAACTGGCGGGCGAGCGGCGGCACGCTCAGCCCGGTAACCGACGGCGGATTTCTGCGAACCAGCAGCGTGTTCTCCGACTTTCTGCTCTCGCTCGACTTTCGTACGAGCGCCGACGGAGCAGGCTGCAGCGTCTACCTTCGCAGCACTCTCGACGAGAAGGGCAACGAAAACGGCTATCAGCTCGACATCGATGACTCGGACCCGGAATGGCCGCCGGGGAGCATCGTCGATCGCTTCAAAGCCGAGGCGGTTCACCCGGCGATTGGCCAGTGGCATACTCTTGAGGCCTTCCTGAGCGGCGAGAAGATCGTTGTCCTGGTCGATGACAAGAAGCTGGTCGACGGTAAAGATTCGCGCGCGAAGGGCGGCTTCATTACCTTGGGCTGCCGCCGCGCCGCAGGAGTCGAGTTCAGAAACCTCAAGCTTCGACTGCTGGGGACAAAGTCCCTGTTTGACGGGAGCGATCTTGCGGGCTGGACTCGCGTGGGACCGCCCCCGCCAAAGAAAGCGGGCATGCTCAAGAAAATGGTCGGCGGAGGAGGCAAGACCCGGGAGGCGAAGTGGTCGGTCCTAGGCGGCGCAATTCACGGCGAGAGGGGGCTCGGGCAGCTGGAGACGACCGCCGCCTACGGCGACTTTGTGCTTCAGTTCGCCGCCCGCATCAGCTCCGACGACCATAACCAACATCCCAAGGCCGAAGTTCATCTTCGAGGCGATCCGGGGAAACTCGCGAGCGGCTATTCCGTAGAGGTGCTCAACGATCCTGGGAAGGTATCGGCGGGCGGCGGCACGGGCGCGATTCGGGGGCTTGCGGCTCCGCGCCGCATACTGAGCCTGGACAATGAATTCTTCACCGAGACGGTTGCGGTGAGCGGCCGCCACATCCAGGTTTGGGTAAACGGCTACCCCGTCAACGACTTTGAGGATACGCGCGCCGAAGGCACCTCTGCCAGTACCGATGCGCGTACCGCCGCCGGGTCGATCAGCTTGCTGTGTCCTGAAGAAAAGGTCGACCTGGACTTTCGAAACCTTCGCATCTCCGACTTGCCGAAAACGCTGGGAAAGGGGCCTGCTCCCGCCGCCGCGGCTAGAACCGCCCAAGCCTCGCCACCCGCCGTTCCGGCAGCGGCCGCGGCCGCACCTGCGCCCGTCACCGCGGCGCTCGCCCCGGCTCCCGATCCCAACAAGCCCAGGATCCAGCAATTGATGGGGCGAGCGCTTGTCACCCCAGATCCCCACCAGAAGGTCAACCTGTACACACGGATCCTCGAACTCGATCCGAACAATCAGGTCGCCTTCAACGCCCGCGAGCACGCCCAGCAGGAGATAGCCGAAGCGGAGGCGAAAGAGAATCAGCAAGCGCAACAGGTCGAACACGAGAGCCAGACCGCGAAACAGGTCGAGGAACAGGCGGCCGAGGCGAACCAGAGCGCCCGAAACGCATTCCTGGGTGGCGATCTCAATACGGCCAAACACGAGATCGAACTCGCTCGCAGGCTCCACCCGGCGAATTCCGAAGTCGAGGCACTGGGCATGCGCATCGATTCGGCGCTCGAGGCGCGCACCCGCTTCCGCTATCTCGAGTCAGGGTTTGGAGTGATGGCGCTCATCGGTCTGGTGACCGTCTGGTGGCGGAGGCGCTCCACCCGGAAAGAGCCCTACCTCGTAGTGATTCAAGGGCTCGACAAAGGCAGGCGATTCAGGCTGGAACAGGAGGTCACTCATATCGGTGCGATTTCAGAGGACGGAGGGCGAAAGAACGAAATTGTCCTCAGAGACATCGAGCACGCGATCTCCAGGTTCCATTGTGAGATCCACAAGCGCGACGGCCGCATCTTCCTGGTCGACTGCGCAAGTGCGAACGGAACCAGAGTAGACAGCAAATCCGCCAAGGCGGGAACGCCGGTGAGGCTGAAGAATGGGGCTCGGGTCACGCTGGCGGAATCGTGCGCGGTAAAGCTCCGATTCGCGCGGCCCGCCGAGGATCGGAGCAACGCGTAGCCGGCCGTCGAAGCGGCAGGGCAAAGAAAAAATTATGCGCAGTGCGCCGACCGCAAACGGCACGAGCGGACTGTGGTGCCTTTCGGCTGGGAGATAAAAGCAATCTCTGGGCCTTTTTGTATTTTGCGCGAGGATCCATCTCTAAGTCACAGGCTGGCGGCTTTGGAGTGCAGCCGAGACGGTTGCCACCATAAGCACGCTAACGGGTCGTCGTGGATTCCTCATAACAACACGTTTCTTCTCTGAAGTCGTTGGCGTTTCATAACAATCAAATGGCTCAGAGAGATACTCCTCTCTGAGCCAAACTTTCGATGGCGCCCGGGCGCAACCACCGGCGACGAAAATCGGGGATCCTTGGCCAGGCGGCGCTCCGCCTGGCGGACTTATACGTTATTTCGATAACGTCTTCTTGGCCATGGACTCTACGCAAATGATTTCGCCCGAGCGGAACTGAATTGTGACTGAGCCCGGGTACTTTCTGGTGGCAATAAAGTCCGAAAGCGCAACAAACAACTCCTTCGGAATCGGAATATGGATGCCCGTGGGAGACACGGCCAGATACTTGCCCGTGGAATCCTGTTCTTTGGCGCTCGGGAATCGATTCCTCTCCAGACCAGCTGCCCTCGCCTCACCGCCATTCGATGAGTGGTGGGTTCCGCTTGAAGTGCTCGAAATATAGCCCATGGTATCCGTCATACAGTCCCTACAATCCTTTCGCCTGTGTTCGGTCCTTGTCATTAACCAACCATAACGGACCCGGAGACGATCGCTCTCCGGGCCAAATCGTCCTGCTGATCCCCGTAGTCCGGGCTGAAATAGGGCTGGACTTTCATCCCTCTCTCATCCCTTCCTTCAATTTCTGCTCGTCACACGCCCAACTGCAAACGCGAAAAGCCAAAATGAGAGCTACTTATAAACCTTCTTAATGACGGCTTCGAGTCCGGCAATGCCGCCATTTCTGAAGTGGATGACAATAGATCCGTTGGGCTTATTACCCAGTAGAAAATCCCAAAGCGCAGCGAACAGCTCCTTCGAAATCTCAACCCGATTTCCATCGGGCGCCACGACCAGATAATGTTCTCCATCGTGCTCAAGAAGCGTTGCCGACGGCATGCGGGGTCCTCCTGTTTGCCGCAAATAGGCTTCCCGTGCGGTTTCCGCGCACGAGAGAAGCCGACCCGAACGGAGTAGCGCAGGAACGAGCAGCGTAGGACCGGAGCAGCGCCGGAACGCTAAACGTATTAGTGTTTGCTTAGCAACGCAAGCACAATAGAAATTCCAAGGTATTAGCGATCGCGGAGTGACGCAAGTGAAATTCTGAGAACCTGACACACGAAGGTCGCAAGATGCCGCGGCTAGAGACTTGAGAGTCCGGCCTCGGCGCAAGAACGTGATTGCAATGGAGAAGGGTCCGTGCGCTCCAAGCGGCTACAGGTCGCCGCTATAACTAGGCCTTTGACAGCCTAAGAGAGAGTGATGACCAAACCCGATCGCCAGCGCCTGCAAAAGAGCCGCCAGCCCGCAACTCCGCCCGTAGGCGGGCGACAATCTGGAGTACTCCCCGCATCTTCCGATGCGAGTGGATGGACTCTTTGTGGTGCGCCTTCGCTACACCTCGCCAATCGTTAGTACGTCAGTCTGCCAAACGGCCCGCGATTTGCGAATCGTGAAACGGGTCGAAGCAGACCAGGTTGAACCTCGCTGGATGGTCGGTGCATCTAGAGAAGGAACGCGCGTGTCAGACATTTGAGTATCTGGGTGCAGTTGCCATTGAGACTCAAGAATGTGATCGAGCAGGCGCTGTAGAGGGCGGTGGGGCTTATCGACAGCGATCCAAAACCAACTCTCGCTTGAAGCACCCGGATCCTGAGCTGATCCCAGGGGGCGATCGATGTGTATCCAGGATGGTAACGACCCTGCGTGTTCCTTTCCACCCGGTAGGACAATCTTCGAGAATCAAAGGCAACTTCTTTGCGAGTACCAGCT
>Ga0123355_10003385_pt1 | contig 22828 bp, 22 predicted proteins | sample TergutEmb28metaG_3_FD_89872 | JGI IMG/M metagenome (GOLD analysis project Ga0123355, IMG submission 89872) | Embiratermes neotenicus P1 segment gut microbial communities from Petit-Saut dam, French Guiana - Emb289 P1 | ecosystem: Host-associated > Arthropoda: Insects > Digestive system > Gut ... | reverse complement strand
TTGATTTTTCCCCTCCTACTTTTTCATAGTGATCAATTCCACTGTGTCGATTTTCCATTAACAAGCCAAAGCACCCACTCTAAAACGCTTTAACCTGTTAAAATGTTTCAGGATTATATACCACTTGCTGAGACTATTCAAGCCTTTATTTTGCTATATTTAAATTTATAGCATTTCGATGGAGTTTTCTGTTAAATAACACGTTGCTTTTGTTAGTTTGCAGTAAAACAAGGCTGCTTTGTCACGCAAAAAGCAGCCTTGTCTGAACAATTATTTATTTGGTGATATTCAAAAAACTATTTTCTGGCAATGGCGCGTTTAGCAGCCTCAATAATCGCATCTGCGGTCAGATTATATTCCTTACGCAAAAAGTCTTCCGTGCCGACTTGTCCGAATCTGTCATCAATGCCGACCATTTCAATAGGCACAGGGCAAGACTTAACCACAGCTTCGGAAACTGCCGAACCGAGTCCGCCTATTATATTATGATTCTCGGCTGTGACAATCGCTCCTGTCATTTTTGCACAGTATTCAATAAGCGGTGCATCTATCGGCTTCCATGTAAACATATCAATTATCTTTGCCGTGATGCCCTCGCCTTTTAAAAGTGCTGCCGCTTTCAGAGCTTCGGCGACCATAATTCCGCTCGCAATTATAGACACATCCTGCCCATCTGTGAGTATATTGCCTTTGCCTATCTCAAATACAGAACCATCGCAATAAATTGCAGTCACATTTTTCCTTGCCATACGAATATAATACACACCGTAGAGCTTCGTAAGCTTAGTCACAATATCTTTGAGCATGACAGTGTCGGTCAGTTCAATAAGTGTTATCCGGGGAATCGAGCGCAAAACACCCATATCTTCAAACGGCATATGCGTACCGCCGTTATATGCTGCTGTCACTCCGGGATCGGTGCCTATGATGCGGACATTCTGCTGTGCATATGCCGCGGAGATCATTATTTGATCACACACACGCCGTGAGGCAAAGCATCCGAATGAATGTGCAAACGGAATCTTCCCCATACTGGAAAGTCCGGCAGCTACCCCTATCATATTCGCCTCGGCAATTCCGCATTGAATCGCTCTTTCGGGAAAATCTTCGAAAAATTGTTTCATGCCCGATGAACTGACGAGATCTGCATCGAGTACGACTATATTTTCATTTTTAAACGCAAGTTCCGAAAGAGTTTCGTAATATTCCTCACGCATCATTTTAGGGGATTTTTCAAATTTTTCATGTAATCTAAACATTGTCTTCCCCCTATCTTTCTTGCGCAGCTTTGCGCATTTGCTCAAGTTTTTGTGATTGCTTGCTCAGAGCGTCATCCATCTGCTCTTTCGTAAAATTCATATGATGGTTCGCTTCAATTCCTTGAGCAAAATCACAGCCATATCCTTTTATCGTGTCGAGTATTATTGCGCTCGGCTTATCTGTTACACTCTTGGCTTCTTTGATTGCGGTTTTTATCTTGCCGGGATTATGTCCATCGACTGTCAGCGTATGCCACCCAAATGCCTTGAATTTATCCTCAAGATTTCCCATATCCATAACATCTTTGGTAAATCCGTCCAGTTGCTGCTTGTTCCAATCGACGAGCGTAATCAGGCTGCCGAGTTTCTGATGAGCAGCAAATATTACGCCCTCCCAGACCTGCCCCTCATTGCATTCGCCGTCGCCGAGTATGAGATATGTGTAACTCTTGGATTTGTTGAGCCTCGCACCCATGGCGATTCCTATGGCTGTAGATATTCCTTGCCCCAGTGATCCTGTAGTCATGTCTACACCGACTGTTTTGTTCATGTCACAGTGGCTGGGAAGTCTGCCGCCGCCTTGGTTTAGTTCAAGGAGCATTTCTTTAGGGAAAAATCCTCTCAAGCTCAGTGTTGCATAAAGTGCCGGCCCTGCATGACCTTTTGACATGACAAGCCTGTCTCTTTGATCCCACTGCGGATTTTCGGGGTCACAGTCAAGTTCTCCGTAATATAGTGCAGCGAGTGCTTCGACAATAGACATTGCACCCCCGACATGACCGAAACCTATATTACCCAGTGTTTCAAGCGTCACTAGACGAATGTTTTCAGCCGCGATATTAAGCTCTTGGATTTCTTTTTCTATGTCCATAATTTACCTCGTTAACCGCCTCGCCGCTATGCGCCATCCGTCCACGGATGGGGATTTTGGCGAGGGTGGTTAATTCTTTATGTGGTTATTAAAATTCCATTTTTTCTGCAAGATATGCTTGCAGGTCGGCTATGGCGACACGCTCTTGAGACATTGAATCTCTTTCGCGTACGGTGACACATTTATCTTCCTGAGAATCGAAGTCATATGTTATGCAATAAGGTGTGCCGATTTCGTCCTGACGACGGTATCTCTTGCCGATTGAACCGCTTTCGTCAAAGTCTGCCATGAAGTGCTTTGTAAGACTTGTGAAAACTTCTTCTGCTTCCGGAGTGAGCTTTTTTGATAACGGCAGAACTGCGCATTTGTACGGTGCAAGTGCCGGATGCAGACGCAGAACAACTCTTGTGTCATTTTTTTCTTCATCAACGACTTCTTCATCATAAGCGTCTATTAAAAATGCAAGCATCATACGGTCAACGCCCAAAGACGGCTCTATTACATATGGTATATATTTTTCACCTGTTTCTTGATCGAAGTATTCCATATTTTCGCCCGAATGAGTCTGATGCGCTGTGAGGTCAAAGTCCGTGCGGTCTGCAACACCCCAAAGTTCACCCCATCCGAACGGGAAAAGAAATTCAAAGTCTGTTGTGGCATTGGAGTAGTGCGAAAGTTCTTCCGCGGTGTGGTCACGGAGCTTGATATTTTCTTCACGAAGCCCCAATGACAGCAGCCAGTTTTTGCAGAATGTACGCCAGTATTCAAACCACTCAAGGTCAGTGCCGGGCTTGCAGAAAAATTGCAGTTCAAGCTGTTCGAATTCTCTTGTGCGGAAGATGAAGTTGCCGGGTGTGATTTCGTTACGGAAAGATTTTCCTGTTTGACCTATACCGAATGGGATTTTGCGGCGGGTCGTTCTTTGTACATTTTTAAACTGAACAAAGATGCCCTGCGCTGTTTCAGGTCTAAGATAAAGCTGCGCTGCTGTGTCCTCATTCACGCCTTGGAATGTTTTGAACATCAGATTGAATTTTCTGATGTCTGTAAAATCTGATTTTCCGCAATGCGGGCAAGTGACGGCTTTTTCGCGGATATAATCTATCAGTTTATCATCTGTCATCGTCTCGACAATCACATCGGTGACATTGTTTTCTTTGTTCCATTCTTCAACGAGTTTATCTGCACGATGCCGCATTTTACAGCCTTTGCAGTCAATAAGCGGATCGTTAAATGTCGCAACATGGCCGGATGCTTCCCAGACTTTGGGATTCATCAGGATTGCGGCATCTTGTCCGACATTGTATGGGTTTTCTTGAATGAATTTTTTCCACCATGCTTTTTTTACATTGTTTTTCAGTTCTACTCCCAGCGGGCCGTAGTCCCATGAGTTTGCAAGTCCTCCGTATATTTCGCTGCCTGCGAACACGAACCCTCTGCCTTTGCACAGCGCGACTATTTTGTCCATTGTTTTTTCTGTATTTTTAAGCATGTGACCCTCCTATGAAATAGACACCTTAAAAAAATCGGCACACTTGGTGTCCTTTATAAATTTTCTGCTCTTTGTAATGTAAAATAGTATATGAAAAACCGCCTTATGTCAATGAATTTCCAAACTGAAAATATCGAGATGCAGTGAGACATGTGCAATATCTCCAATTATTTGTGTTACTTAATGCTTTTATTTTGGGAAAACTCTTAGCGCATGAAAGCTTGTAATTTTTTTTTAACTGTTATACAATGTGTGGAATATATTTTTGTCCGCACTTACATCTGACTCGTCATGGGAGATAGTTTGAAAGAATTCAAACTAATCCAAAGGGCATGTGCCACTCGCTCCCCTACAGGAACCGCGAGAGATGCACGAAATGACAATTCCTTTTTCATGGTTGTTTTGTGCCTAAAGAGACACGAAAGGAATGGCCATTTTTATGGATATTTTGGTCACAAACAATCCGCTGGCTGTTGATCGGTGCAAAGATTGTGCGCAGGTCGAATATCTCGATGCAACGCTTGTTGATGTGCTCTTACGCGTCAGGGACATGGTTCATTTAGGCCATGATTTGCTGACACATCCGCTCTCGGGCAGCGTCAAGCCGAATGAGACTTTTTATAAGTCTGTGCTTGTTTCCGATAAGCGCGGAAGTGTTGATGAACAGTCGGTGCATATTATCGGTCAGTGTATATTGAAAGCGCAGGGATTTCCTGCCCGCGAGTTTCCTGAGAGTTTTCTTTATGATATGCAGGTAGTTGACTTGTCGCTGATTACTTCTGCGATAGTGCGATAGATAAAAAATAGATACAGAATTATTTTCAATAAATTTAGGGAGGTCTGCAGTTTGAAATTGGAAGTCGGTTATATCCAAATACGGGATATACAATTCGGTGAATCACCAATGGTCAAAGACGGCATTTTGTACGTAAATGCTAATAAACTTGAGGCATTGGTATTGGAGGACGAATACATTTCGTCGGTTAGTTTCGATATCGCAAGACCGGGTGAAAGCGTTCGTATCTCTCCGGTCAAAGATGTTATCGAGCCTCGCGCCAAGGTAGAGGGTTCGGGAGATGTTTTTCCGGGCGTAGTAAACAAGGTCGATACTGTCGGCAGCGGCAAGACACATGTTTTGCGTGGTGCGGCGGTTGTTACAGTCGGAAAAATAGTTGGTTTCCAAGAGGGCATCATTGATATGACCGGACCGGGTGCAAAATATTCGCCGTTTTCCGAAACAGTCAATCTTGTTGCCAATTTCACACCAAAAGATGGTCTGAGCGCTCATGAATATGAGGCAGCAGCCCGGAAAGCCGGTCTCAAGATCGCTTATGAACTCGGAAAGCTCGGAATAGACCTTACTCCTGACGAGACTGATGTTTATGAGTTTGACTCACTTGTAGACGGTATGAAAAAATATCCTGATTTGCCGCGCGTAGGCTATGTGCAAATGCTTCAAAGCCAAGGGCTGCTGCATGATACTTATGTTTACGGAATTGATATGAAACAGTCTATCACTACAATGCTCTGTCCGACAGAGGTAATGGACGGCGCTATCATCAGCGGTAACTGCGTGTCGGCTTGCGATAAAAACACTACTTATCATCATCAAAACAATCCTGTTATTGAGGATCTTTTTGCTGAGCATGGTAAGACAATCAATTTTGCAGCAATGATCATTACAAACGAGAATGTTTATTTGGCAGATAAAATCCGCTCTTCCGACTGGACAGCAAAACTGGTAGAGCAACTTGATCTTGATGGTGTTATTATCTCGCAAGAGGGCTTCGGCAATCCTGACACCGACCTGATTATGAACTGCAAAAAAATCGAAGCCATCGGCACAAAAACCGTAATCATCACCAATGAATATGCAGGGCGTGACGGTACTTCTCAATCTCTTGCAGATGCCGACCCAAGTGCGGATGCTCTGGTAACAGGCGGCAACTCCAATGAGGTTGTGACTTTACCAAAACTTGATAAAGTCATCGGCACTCTCGAATATACCGAAAAAATCGCAGGTGGTTTTGCAGGAAATATTGATGCTGACGGCAACATCACTGTCGAGATTCAGGCGATCATCGGTTCAACAAACGAGCTCGGCTTTAGTCTGCTGAGCGCCAGATAATGGTATCGCATTTTTAAGATGCTCTAATAGTTGTTAATTTTTACGGAAAGGATTTTTCACTTTTATGGGTAAATTCAAAGTTGTTCATTATATAAATCAGTTCTACGCCGGTGTTGGCGGCGAGGAACAAGCAGATTATAAGCCTGAGCTCAGGGATGGCCCTGTTGGTCCGGGTACGGCGTTTACCACTGCTTTCGGTGACAAAGCTGAGATCGTCAAGACGATTGTTTGCGGAGACTCGTATTTTAACGAAAATGTGGCTGAAGTCAAAAAAACTATCCTCGATATGATCCGTGACAGCGGTGCTGACCTGTTTATTGCAGGCCCGGCTTTTAACGCAGGGCGCTACGGCGTGGCTTGCGGTACTATCTGCGAAGAGGTGTCCGCTCAGCTCGGTATTCCGGTGCTGACAGGCATGTTTGAGGAAAATCCCGGTGCTGAGATGTTTAAAGATAAGCTTCTCATTGTCGCAACCGGAAACAATGCGGCAGGTATGAGAAAAGTCGTGCCTGTGATGGCCGCATTAGGACTTAAGCTTGCAGCAGGTGAGCCTATCGGGGCATCAATTGAAGAGGGTTATTTGCCGGGCGGCACTCGTGTGAATTTCTTCGAAAAAGAGCGCGGCTCTAAGAGAGCTGTTGATATGCTCCTTAAGAAACTCTCCGGCAAGCCGTTTGTCACTGAATATCCGATGCCTGACTTTGACCGCGTTGCGCCGAATCCGGCAATTGCGGATATGTCTAAGGCGACTGTCGCTCTTGTAACTTCGGGTGGAATCGTGCCGAAAGGAAATCCCGATCGTATCGAGTCTTCAAGTGCTTCACGTTACGGCGAATATGATATCACGGGAGTAACTAATCTTGCTTCTGAAACATATGAGACTGCGCATGGCGGTTATGATCCTGTTTATGCTAATCAGGATGCCGACAGGGTTTTGCCTGTTGACGTTATGAGAGATTTTGAAAAAGAGGGCAAAATCGGCAAGCTGCATAATAAATATTATGCGACTGTCGGTAATGGTACTTCAACGAAGAATTCTAAGGAGTTTGCGCAAGACTATGCAAAGATGCTCAAAAATGACAATGTTCAGGTCGTCATTCTAACATCGACGTGAGGAACGTGTACTCGTTGCGGCGCAACGATGGTAAAAGAAATTGAGCGTGTAGGTATTCCTGTTGTTCATGTCTGTACGGTGACTCCGATCTCAATGACAGTCGGTGCAAATAGAATCGTTCCGGCAATCGCTATCCCTCATCCGCTTGGCAATCCTGCGATTTCGGCAGATGAAGAGAAAGCTTTGCGGCGTAAAATATTGACTACTGCGCTTGAGGCGGCATGTACTGAGGTTGATGGACAGACTATATTTGAGGTTAAGTAAATGTCAAATTCAGATAAGATTTATGATGTTGTTATAATCGGTGCAGGTCCGGCAGGGCTTTCGGCTGCGCTGTATGCAGGCCGCTCAAGGCTCAGCACTCTTCTGATTGAAAAAGAGATGGATGGCGGTCAGATAGTTATTACAAGCGAGATTGAAAATTACCCCGGAAGCATAGAACACGAAACCGGCCCGACGCTTATTGAGCGCATGGTCAAGCAAGCTGAGCGCTTCGGAGCGGAAAGAGCCGCTGACAGCATAACCGCTGTCGAACTTGACGGTGATGTAAAGGTGCTCAAAGGTCTTAGGGGCGAATACAAAGGCCGCACCGTGATTGTCGCTGCCGGAGCACATCCGAGACCGATAGGGTGTCCGGGTGAAAAAGAGTTTATCGGCAAGGGTGTTTCCTATTGTGCCACTTGTGATGCTCCGTTTTTCAGTGAGCTTGAAGTCTATGTAGTCGGCGGCGGTGATGCTGCTGTCGAGGAAGCTATATATCTGTCGGGATTTGCCCGCAAGGTCACGCTCATCCATCGCAGAGACGAGCTTCGTGCGGTCAAGTCTATTCAGGAAAAAGCTTTTGCGAAGCCTAATATTGAGTTCATGTGGAACAGTACCGTCGAAGAACTTCGTGGTGATGGCTTGCTGTCTTCTATGGTCATAAAAGATACTAAGACCGGGGAAACAAGAGTTGTCGAAGCTGATGAAGATGATGGATTGTTTGGTGTTTTTGTCTTTGTTGGTTTTGATCCTCAGTCGGAGATTTTTGTCGGAAAGCTCGATATGGATGGCCCTTATATCAAGACAGATGAGGATATGAATACTAATATTCCCGGTGTTTTTGCTGCCGGTGATATTCGGTCTAAGTCGTTAAGGCAAGTTGTGACCGCGGCGGCTGACGGGGCGATTGCAGCGACGCAAGCGGAGCATTTTTTGCGAAACGCTTAGTGCATTACATTCCAAACAAATGGATATTTTTTGGTTGTTTATCAAAATGATAAACAACCTCCCAAAAAGAATTTTAAGGAAAGGAGATAGATATGTTAGAGCTTAACAAAGAAAATTTTGAAGCAGAGGTGCTTCAGGCCGAGGGCAAGGTGTTCGTTGATTTTTACGGTGATGGCTGTGTTCCTTGTCAGGCGCTGTTGCCTTTTGTGCATAACTGCGCGGAGAAGTACGGCGATAAGATCAAATTTACCGCTCTGAATACTTCCAAGGCCCGCCGTTTGGCGATTAGTCAGCAGGTGCTTGGCTTGCCTGTCATGGCTGTTTATGAAAACGGCGCAAAAGTTGAGGAACTTGTAAAAGATGATGCTACCGAAGCTAATATTGAAGCTATGATCAATAGGCATATATAATAGCCTGCAAGCCTTTAGAGCTTGTAAACCAAAGATGTCTATATGATTTTACTACATTTAACGGAAAGGAGTTATCACATTGGGAAAGTTTGATGGAAAAAAAGTCCTAATTATCGGCGACCGCGACGGTATTCCGGGGCCTGCTATCGAAGAGTGCATCAAGACCACCGGCGCAGATGTAGTTTTCTCTTCGACTGAGTGCTTCGTCTGAACCGCGGCGGGTGCAATGGATCTGGAAAACCAAAAGAGAGTTAAGGATGCTGCGGACCAATTTGGTCCTGAGAATGTGATCGTACTCATCGGCGCTGCCGAGGGCGAAGCCGCAGGGCTTGCCGCAGAGACAGTCACAGCAGGAGATCCCACTTTTGCCGGTCCATTAACAGGAGTCTCGTTGGGACTCTCAGTTTACCACATTTGCGAAGATGAAGTGAAGAGCGAAGTTGATGAATCTGTTTACGATGAGCAAATCAGCATGATGGAAATGGTGCTTGATATTGATGATATCGTTAGTGAGATGAATGCTATTCGCGAGCAGTTTTGTAAGTATTAAGGTTTTTTATATGACGCACAAAATAGGTTATCCGGCAGATTGCCGGGTGACCTGTTTTTGTGTTTTTTGTTGTTAATTAAAGATTACATTGACACATGCATATTTCAATGAGAAAATAAACACTACTTAATACGACTACCCAAGAAAGAAAGGCGTTGAATTTATGAATAGCGTACTCAAAGGCTCCTCATTCGTCCTCGTCCATGCCCCCGACATGCTTATACACACGGGAACGACTCAAACAACAGAAAGAGTTGTAAACCCGACATCTGAGTATCTTCAAAAACTCCCTGAGCATTTGCGCAGTTTCCAAGAAGCTGTCTCATATATGCCCAATCAGGTATATATCGGAGCGAAAACACCCGGCGACATGGCCGCTTTGGGTGATAGTTGGCACGATAAACCATTGCAGAATGCCGACAGGTTCGGTCCTTTCGGCGAAATTATGCCGCAAGATGAATTTTACATGCTCATGCAGGCTTGCGATGCCTTTGACCTTATGCGGCTTGAAAAAACTTTTGCAGACTCTGTTCGGCTGCGCTTTGAAAAGCATCCATTGGTTGATGACGAAATTTTGGCATTTGTTTCTGACGGCATTGAGCTAGATGAGATTGAAAAAGCAGTCGATAACGAAGGTGCTGAGGGCGTTTATCATAACGATATGCTGGTAGGTTATGTAAAAAAAGCTCACGATATCGACGTGAATCTTTCGGCTCATGTGATTTTCGAAAATCTGGCCTCAAAGGCTTCATGCACTTTGGCTCTTATGCATTTGATAAAAGTGACCGGGATTTCCAAAGCTTCCGTAGACTATGTAATTGACTGCTCTGAAGAAGCTGTAGGCGATATGAATCAGCGCGGCGGTGGCAATCTTGCCAAGGCGGCGGCTGAAATTGCCGGTTTGAGCGGAGCTTCGGGCGCTGACTTGCGGGCGTTCTGCGCTGCACCTGCTCATGCTATGATTCATGCAGCGGCTCTTGTGGCAAGTGGAACTTACGATAATGTGGTCGTCGCTGCGGGCGGCTCAACCGCGAAGCTTGGAATGAACGGTAAAGATCATGTCAAAAAAGAACTTCCCGTGATGGAAGATGTCATGGGCGGTTTTGCCGTTTTGATTTCTAAAAATGACGGCATCAGCCCTGAAATCCTCAGCGAATTTACAGGCAAACACTCCGTTGGCAGCGGCTCTTCACCGCAAGCCGTTATCACGGCTCTTGTAACAGATCCGCTTGACAAAATGGGGCTTAAGCTCTCTGATGTTGACAAATATTCTGCCGAGATGCAAAATCCGGATTTGACAAAACCTGCAGGCGCAGGAGATGTCCCGCTTGCAAACTACAAAATGATTGCCGCTTTAGGCGTCAAGCGCGGCGAGCTTGAGCGCTCGGAAATAAACGCTTTTACCGATAAACACGGCATGGTCGGATGGGCACCGACACAGGGGCATATTCCGTCGGGTGTTCCCTATCTCGGTTTTGCGAGAGATGAAATCATGTCCGGCAGAATCACACGCAGTATGATTATCGGAAAAGGCAGTCTGTTTTTGGGGCGCATGACCAATCTTTTTGACGGCGTCTCATTTATCGTACAGAAAAACAGCGGCAGCAGTGATGCTGCTTCCGACGGCGTTTCTGAAGATACTGTTAAGCGTTTGATTGCTCAGTCACTGCGCGAGTTGGCTAAAAGCATGGGCGCGGAATAGGGGGATTACTCAATGGCAAAACCAGTTGAAAAAATAATTGCTGATACTTTTTCAGATTTGGCATCCGTGCTTGAAACCGGGTCATTTAAGCCGGTAAAGATTATACTTACCGCAATAGGCAGCGAGCATGGCGAGGACAATATGATTCAGGGCGCAAAAATGGCTGCTGCCCGTGGAATAGAGGTTATTTACGCCGGCACTCAGACCTGCGACGGCATAACTACTGTCACTGCCAATGACGAGAGCGCGGCACATGATATCATGGAATCTATGTTAGATAACGGTGAGGTGGACGGTGCTGTTACAATGCACTATCCGTTTCCCATCGGCGTGTCTACGGTCGGGCGTGTGATTACACCCGGCAAAGGTAAGTCTATGTATATTGCCACAACCACAGGCACATCATCGATCGATCGTGTCGAAGGCATGGTCAAAAATGCCTTATACGGCATTATCACTGCCAAGACATGCGGAGTGACAAATCCGACAGTCGGTATATTAAATGTCGATGGCGCACGTCAGGTTGAAATTGCTCTAAAGGAACTTAAGAAAAACGGATATGACATAAGTTTTGCGCAGTCCTCACGCTCTGACGGCGGATGCATTATGCGCGGAAATGATCTTCTGGCAGGTACGTGCGATATCATGGTCACTGACCCTCTGAGCGGAAATATTGTTGTGAAATTGCTCAGTTCGTTTACGACAGGCGGAAATTTTGAGTCTATGGGTTGGGGTTACGGGCCGGGTATAGGCGAGGGATATGATAAACTCGTGCTTATTTTGTCGCGGGCTTCAGGTGCTCCGATTGTAGCTAATGCAATCAAGTTTGCTTCAGACCTTGTCAGGGGGCATTACAAAGAAGTTGCCGAAAAGGAGTTTGCAGCAGCAAAAAAAGCGAAACTGGGCGATATTCTTGATGCGATTCGGGCAAAAAACGCAAATTCAGGCACAGCCGCGGCTGAGCCGGTAAAAATGCCGCCGAAAGAGGTCGTAACCGCTGAAATTTCAGGCATTGAAATAGCGGATATAGAAGATGCCGTAACAGCATTGTGGCAGGAAAATATATACGCTCAGAGCGGCATGGGCTGCACCGGCCCGGTCGTCATGGTGAGCGAAGCCAATCTTAAAGAGTCCGAAGGAATTTTGACAGCAAAAGGGTATATCGGTTAATTTTGCAGAAAGCAGGTTTTTACAAAAAATGAAGTATGATTTTCAGTGTGATTACAGCGAACTCGCCCACCCATCGGTATTAGAGGCGTTTGCCGCTATCGGAACTACTCAATTTGAGGGTTATGGGCTTGATGAATTTTCAATGAGAGCCGCCGGGCTTGTCCGCGATCTTGTTAAAATGCCTACGGCAGATGTACACTTTGTCGCCGGAGGAACGATTGCAAATCTTGTCGTGATTTCTTCAATTCTCCGCCCTCACGAAGCTGTCGTTTCCCCGGTAACCGGGCATATTTTTGTCCATGAAGCAGGGGCGATTGAGGCAACAGGCCATAAAATCTGCACAGTTCCGGGAAAAAACGGCAAGCTTTATCCGTCTGAGGTCGAAGCCGTGGTTAAAGAGCATTACGATGAGCATATGGTAAAACCCAAGCTTGTCTATATTTCCTTATCTACCGAGGGCGGAACGGTTTATACAAAGGCTGAACTGACTGATTTGTCCGAGTATTGCAAGAAAAATGGACTTTACTTGTTCATTGACGGAGCAAGGCTGGGCGCTGCACTAAGAAGCCCTGTGTGCGACTTGACATACAGCGATATTGCAAGTTTGGTAGACGTTTTTTACATCGGCGGTACAAAAAACGGTGCGCTTTTTGGTGAGGCAATTGTGATTTGCAACGATGCTTTAAAAGAGGATTTTCGCTTTCTTATAAAGCAAAAAGGCGCAATGCTTGCTAAAGGCGCAGCGGTAGGTATCCAATTTGAGGCCCTCTTAAAAGACGGCCTGTATGACAACCTGGCAAATCATGCTTACAATATGGCTGAAAAATTTGCAAATGGTGTAAAAAGCGCAGGATATGAGCTGCTTTTCCCACAAGAGACGAATCTTTTTGTTCCGATTTTTCCCAAGTCACTTGTCGCAAAATTGCGTGAATCATATGCTTTTCATGACTGGAAAGATTTAGGTGATATGACGGCTGTTCGGTTGGTTACATCTTGGGCGACACCTGAGTGGGCTATTGATGGGTTTTTGGCGGACTTAAGGACGCTTTCAAATATGACGTAGCAACTCACAACAAATTCTTGTGAGTTCAAACGAAGAATAAATTTCCCCGCCGCAAGTGGCAGGGAAATTTATTAGTGATTTTGCACAGCAAAATCACGGTTATTTTTGTCTATCTTGCATTATCTTTTTCTTGTTAAACATTTTGACAATACACATTTTCCGGTATATAATTTCATGCAATATTACCAATTTCAAGTGCATTTGTTAAAGTTATTATATAAGGAGCTACGAAAATGTCAAAATTTGTCACATTGGAAGAAGCTGTAAGTCACGTCACAGACGATATGACCATGATGCTCGGCGGATTTAGCACCTACGGTAGCCCTGAAGAACTGCTTGAAGGCCTCGCTGTGCGCTATGAAAAAACCGGTCATCCCAAAAATCTTTTTATCATCAGCGGTATTACTCCGGGCGACAAGTCCGAGAGCCACGAGCCGCTCAAAGGCTATAATATTGGCCTAAACAGGCTTCGCGCAGACGGCCTGATAGGCGGTGTCATGATCGCCTTGGCTGACGCGCGGGCAATCGGATACCAAATTCAAGAAAATAAGATTGCCGGATATACCGTGCCGATGGGCGCACTGCTCAATATGATCAGAGCCTCGGCGGGCGGCGCTCCCGGTCTTTTGACAAAGGTTGGACTCCGGACATATTGTGACCCTCGGCAAGAGGGCTGTGCTGTCAATGAGATGGCCCGCAAGAGAGGCTCGGTAGTCGAACTTATGGAGATTGACGGCGAAGAATATTTGCTATACAAAGCAGTCAAGCCCAATATCGCTTTTATCCGCGGAACTTACGCCGATGAGGACGGCAACATCTCGATCGCACACGAGGCGCTGATAGGCGCAGAGCTTGATATGGCTGCCGCTGTGCGCAACAACGGCGGTAAAGTCATCGTTCAAGTCAAGGAAATAGTCAGACGCGGCACTATTCCGGCAAGAGAAGTCAGAATCCACGGCTCTTTTGTTGACTGTATCGTCAAGGTGCAAAATCCTGACAATCACCGACAGTGCTACATTACCGACAAACACCGCCCTGAACTCACCGGCGAGATCAAAACAGTTGCAGGCTCATCCGCACCAATGAAGCTCGATCCACGCAAAATCATCGCTCGGCGCGGTGCTATGGAGCTGACACCCGGAGCTATCATGAATCTCGGCGTCGGAATACCTGCCGGAGTAAGCAGTGTGGCGGATGAAGAGGGCATCTCTAATCTTGTTACAACTTCGGTAGAAGCAGGTCCGATGGGCGGAGTCATTCAAACAGGCCTCGCTTTTCCGGGAACTGCCAATCCTGACACAATATACCCCCAAACAGACATCTTGAATATGTATGATGGCGGTCTTTTGGATATGACTTTCCTCGGTGCTGCTGAAATTGATGAAAAGGGAAATGTCAATGTTTCCAAATTCGCAGGCCGCAGCGGCGGTCCGGGCGGATTTATAGATATTTCGCAAAACACTAAGAAAGTTTTCTTCGTCGGAGCATTCACCGCCGGTAAGCAAAAACCTGATATCGCTATTGAAAATGGCGAGCTGAAAATAAAATCCGACGGCAGTGACTTAAAATATGTCAAAGAAGTTCAGCAAATCACTTTTTCCGGCGAGTATGCTGTACGCAGCGGTCAGGATGTCACATATATCTCCGAACGCGCCGTGTTTAAGCTCACTTCGGATGGGCTGATGCTCACAGAGATTGCTCCGGGCGTTGATTTGCACGATGATATATTAAGCAAAATGGAATTCGCGCCCTTGGTAAGTTCGGATTTAAAAGTCATGGATTCCCGTATTTTCCGTGATGAACTTATGGGGCTAATGAATAATTAGCAGAATAATTACGCATTTTGGGCCGGGTTTTGTAATCCCGGCCCATTTCTATTGTGACATTTCACAATTACCGGTCAGAACTTTTGTCAAGCATCCTGAAATTGCATAGCTATCCAAAATCTATATTGATATATAAAGGTTGCTAATATATAATTGCAGCAACTATACTATTAGATACTTAATTCATAGAAATTATTTTAGAAAGGAATTTCAGTATGTCTAAGAAAAGAAAAGTAATAATCACAGTAGCGCAAACCGGCAACTTCCAAGGCAAAGCACAGAATCCGGGTTTGCCGGAGCAACCATCAGAGGTTATCCAATCCGCGTATGATTGCTATAATGCAGGTGCATCTATCGTACACATTCACGCACGTAATCCCGCAGGTAAATCCTGCAACGAACCAAAAATCTTCGCTGAAATCAACAATGGCATCCGTGCAAAATGTAACATCATCACACAAAACTCAACAGCTCCCGGCACAAAACCCGGCGCGGAGGCTGACGATGGCGTTGAACTTCTTTATGATGACAGCATCAGAGATGCACTGCCCGAAATGTGCTCACTCGACACATCTCTTATCACAACAGTTTGGGAAGACCTCTCTTTCATCTACCGTTGGGAACGCGACTGGCTCATTAAACACGGCCTGCGCATGAGAGAACTCGGCATCAAGCCTGAAATCGAAGCATTTAACATGGAATCTATCGAAGATGTGTTCCAACATCTCGTACCTGCCGGTGTTTGCAAACTCACAGACGATCCTGATGAGCCGATAAACCTCACATTCGTCATGGGCATGAACAAGGTCAGCCAAGGTGCAATCAGCTACACCCAGAAGAACCATGACTATATCATTGACCTCGTTGAGCAAAACAGAGGCAATACAAAAGTCAACATGTCAACAATGGCAATCGCCGTTCACCAACTCCATGGCGTAACTTACGGCCTACTTAAAGGCTGCCACGTAAGAACCGGCATGGAAGATAACATCTACTATCGCTACGGCGAACTGGCTAAATCAAATGCTCAACTCGTTGAGCGTATGGTTCGCATCATCGAAGAGCTTGAGATGGAAGTTGCTACTCCTGACGAAGCAAGAAAAATGATCGGCCTGAGACCTCTCAAATAAGCATTACCTATAACAGCAGACAGGACAGGCGAAAATCTCATCTGTCCTGTCTCATATCTAAACGAATCAGAAAGGAACAAATCTTTTATGAAGCTTGATGGCGTTACACATATCGGTATAATCGGTCTCGGTATGATCGGCGACAGTTTGGCAGTTCTTACAACCGGTCACGGTTATAAAACAACATGCATTTGCCGCCGCCCTGAGATGATTCCGGAATATAAAAAAACATATGACAATTATTTTGCTCAACTTATCGAGCAAGGGCTTATGCCTGAAAACCAACTTTCCATCTGCGAAAAATATCTCAGCTACACAACTGACTACAGTGCAATTGCTGACTGTGAAGTCATTTTCGAATGCGTAAATGAAAACTTGGAGCTAAAATTTGATATTCTGCAAAAAATCGAAGATCAATGCCCTAACGTCAGAGCAATCTGCTCGGTCAGTTCTACCATTACCCCGGACGAAATGGGTCAAAAGATGACCAAATATAAGGATCGCCTGGTCGTCACACATCCATTTAATCCTGCACACATGGTCCCATTCTTCGAGTGCTGCGGCGGTGCTGACACCGATCCGGCTGCCCTTGATTTTGCGATGGATCTTTTAAGCGCAATGGGCCGCAAGCCTGTGGCTCTGAAAAAGGCAACACCGGGCTTTATCGGTAACAGATTGCAGTTTGCCTTGTGGCGTGAAGCACTTGCTCTCGTCGAAAGCGGCATCTGCGAACCGCGTGACATTGACACATGCCTTAACTACAGCTTCTGTCCGCGCTACACATCAATAGGCATTTATGAGCACTTTGATAATGGCGGACTGATACTTAACCAAGCAGGCTGTAATGGCACATTCCCGCATTTGAGCAATGCAACAAGCGCACCGCCTTATGTCACAGACCGCATAGCTTGCGGCGAACTCGGCGCTCGTTCCGAGGGCAAAAAAGGATTTTACGATTGGAACGGCGTTGACATGAAAGCGTATCAGGAGCGTGTAAACGCCCCATACTGGCGCTTTGTAAACTGGGATTTACCCACAGAATAAAAAAGGTATTAGGAGAAAATATACTATGGTACATGATAATAATAAGAGCGGCGAACACGCAAAAGCTTTCGTTCAAGAACTTCAAACACCTCCGGGCTTGCTGACTCCGGATTTTGAAAAAATTTATAACAATTTTGCTCAGCGCATACTTTGGATGGACGGAAATGTCGTTCCGGGCGCATTCCAAATGAATACAGCCTGGTATCATTCCGTTCCGGAGCGCGACCCTATATTCCCGGAACATGAGCATCCCTATGATGAAATCATCGGCTTTTTCAGCAATGATCCGGAAAATCCCTACGACCTCGGTGCTGAAATAGATTTTGCCGTTGACGGCGAGATGCACAAAATTACCAAGTCAACACTCTTGTTTGTCAAGGGTGGTCAATCCCACGGTCCGATGCATATTAAAAAAGTCGATCGTCCTGTATTCCATTTCTCAGTAGTTATGAATACGGAATATGCGGAAGCTAAAGATGTCTATAAATAGGAAGTAGGGAGAACTTTATGTCAAAATTTGTATCTCTTCAAGAAGCCGTCAGCCATGTCAAAAATGATGACATGCTGATAGTCGGCGGATTCGGCTCTTTCGGCAGCCCGGAAGAACTCCTTGAGGGGCTCGCCTCAAGATATGAAGCCGAAAGTCTGCCAAAAGGTCTCACAGTGGTGTGCGGCATCACTCCCGGCGACAAGCTTGAAGTAGCAGACGAACCCGCCCGCGGATATAACCTAGGTGTCAACAGACTCAGAGCCGAGGGGCTTATTTCCACTATCCGCTGCGGCAATCTTACCGATGCCCGCGCAATCGCATATGCTGTCGGTGACAACAAGATTGCAGGATACCTGCCCCCGATGGGCGTTATGGTTAACCTGTTCAGAGCTGTCGCAGGCGGACGCCCCGGCCTTATAACAAAGGTCGGACTCGGTACATTCTGCGATCCGCGCAACGAGGGCTGCGCCGTTAACGACAAAGCTCGTGAGCAAGGCTCTATCGTAAGGCTCATGGAAATCGACGGCGAAGAATATCTTTTCTACAATGGCTTTAAGCCTAATGTTTGTTTCCTGCGCGGCACATACGCCGATGAAGACGGAAACATTTCAATGGTGCAGGAGGGCTTGCACGGCACAGATCTTGAAATTGCGATCGCCACACGCAACAGCGGCGGCATAGTTATCGTTCAAGTTCAGGACATCGTAAGACGCGGCACGATTCCGACCAAGGAAATCAGACTTCACGAAAAATTTGTCGATTTTATCGTAAAAGCTGAAAATCCTGTCAACAGCCGTCAATGCTACGCTACAATGAATTACCGCCCTGAACTTTCAGGTGAGGTAAAACTTGCAGGAGGCGGTGTAAAGCAACTACCTCTCAACTTGCGCAAAGTTGTCGCCCGCCGCGCTGCTCTTGAGCTTCAGCCGGACCTCATAATCAATTTCGGCAGCGGTATGCCTTCCGGAATCGGGAGCGTGGCTGCGGAAGAGGGGCTTGGTCAAGGCATGACTGCATCCGTTGAGTCCGGCCCGATGGGCGGTCAAGTTCAGGAGGGGCTTTCTTTCCCCGGTGTCGCAAATGCAGACGCAATATTCACCCAAACAGATACGCTTGATATGTACGACGGCGGTTTGCTTGATGTTGCATTTCTCGGCGCAGCGGAGATTGACGAAAAGGGTAATGTCAACGTGTCTAAGTTCGCCGGACGTTGTATCGGTGCGGGCGGATTCATAGACATTTCTCAAAACACTAAGAAAGTGTACTTCATGGGTAACTTCACTGCCGGTAAACCCAAGCCTGAAATCGAGATTACGGGTGATGGGCTTAAGATCAAAAATGACGGCAGCGAGATGAAGTATGTTAAGAAAGTTCAGCAAATTACTTTCTCCGGCGAGTATGCTATGAAGAGCGGACAGGAGATCATGTATCTTTCTGAGCGCGCTGTATTTAAGCTTACTCCTGACGGGCTGATGCTTGTTGAGATCGCTCCGGGAGTTGATTTGCAAAAAGACGTACTGGACAAGATGGAATTTAAGCCGCTTGTCAGCCCTGACCTTAAGCTTATGGATGCACGGCTCTTCCGTGAGGGGCTAATGGGAGTGTAAAGCTTCTTGCAAATCCCACAGCGATCTAAATCCGCACAAAAACGCCGTCTCTTTCAGAGAAACGGCGTTTTTTAATGTATTGTTTAAGCTGCCGGAAATCTATCCTCTGTCGGATCTATCAGGCATTGTCTGCGGGCTCAAGAGTGTTTAGTGTTTGCAAAACGCACAGCACACTAACGCTTGCGCTTGAATAGGTTCTCTAAAGCAATCCTTATTGCAATGCCCTTGGGTATATTTCTTTCAGCCACAGGCAAACCGCGCTCATCGTTTGTCCGACTTTGAGCCTCAGTCTTATCAATCATATCATTGACTCTTAATACACGCGCTTTTATCATCGCGGGATCAGTATTAAATCCAAAATTCATATTGCTCACCCCTTAATATCCATCATTGCCTCGCAATTGTATCATTTTATATGCAATAACACAACTCTTTTTCAAGCGCAACACCATCAAACCTGTGATTTGACTAGGTTTGATGGTGCTGCTGAGTATAAGGAAGATTCTATGCAAGAGAATTAGTGTGAGAGCTTTATTTATATATCTCGCTTAGTAGTTTACCGTGCGCAATTCAAAATACGCTTGTCCGCGCTCGCAAGCAGGACACATATTAGGTGCATTTGCGTTATCTGCGATATGTCCGCATTCACGGCAGATCCAAACAACCTTTTCTTTTTTCGCAAACACTTCATTTTCTTCAACATTTTTCAGCAGAGTAAGATAGCGTTCCTCGTGATCCTTTTCTATATTTCCAACCAGCTCAAAGAGCATCGCAATCCTGTCAAATCCCTCTTCTTTTGCCTCCGCAGCCATGCGCTTATACATTTCAGTCCACTCATCGTTTTCACCTGCGGCAGCAGCTTTCAGATTCTCGGCAGTAGAGGGAATCTCTCCATTGTGCAAGAGTTTAAACCACATCCTTGCGTGTGACATTTCATTGTGTGCAGTTTCTTCAAAAATGGCGGCAATTTGCTCATAGCCTTCTTCTCTTGCCTTATTAGCAAAGTAACTGTACTTATTACGCGCCTGGCTTTCCCCTGCAAACGCTTCCATCAAATTCAGTTCTGTTTTTGTTCCTTTTAAATTTGTCATCTTTCTGATTCCTTTCACTTAAAAAATTATATATTTGAAACTATTCGCGTGAATAGTGCTATTGGTTTTCCTATAAACACAGTTCGTATCTGAAAAGATTCCCTCCGAGAGAGCCGTAATCGCCAAATGCCGTTCTAACTTGCGGTACGCTGAGGACAGCGTACCCTACAAGGTTTTTTACAACTTTCTAAAAGCATCTTTTGACATACCGCACACAGGACACGAAAAATCTTCCGGCGGCTCACCCATATGGACATAATTACACATAATACATATATGCTCCGCAGCATCGGAAAGCGGCTTTTCTACGATTCCGTCAGGCCCTAAGTCTCCGCTGCGATCATGATATGAAGTGTGTAGAAGCCTTTCCGCCATAGGACTTAACGGCTTTCCATATTGCTGCTCGTACACCGCCTTTATGTCGGGGTTCTCATGACTGAACCGCAGTGACATACCGCTGTCTTTTTGGTAGAGCGAACCTATACGAGCATTGCGCGTCTGATCTGCCATTATTATCTCGCTTTTGGGCTGTCCGCCGCCGCCTATGCATCCGCCGCGGCATGTCATAACTTCGATAAAATCATATTCACACTTACCGCTTATCAAATCATTGAGCACTTGCCTTGCATTCTCCGTTCCATGAACAACCGCCACACGCACAGGCGTACCGCCCACATCAACGGTTGCACCGCGGATGCCATCCATACCGCGCACAGCACCTAAATTCAAGTAATCTTTCGGAGGATTCTCGCCGGTCAATAGATGGTATGCCGTTCTCGCCGCAGCTTCCATCACGCCCCCTGTGTTACCGAAGATAACACCTGCACCCGAAGCAGCACCCATCAGTTTGTCAAAATCACAATCTTCCAGACCATGAAAGTCAATCCCCTCTTCTTTGATCCACTTTGCAAGTTCCCTAGTGGTAATAACATGATCCATGTCTCGCATACCGGGGATACCAAGCTCTTTAGACGCATCATTCATCTCATCTCGGCGTATTTCAAACTTCTTTGCCGTGCATGGAGTAACCGCTACATTTACGATTTTTGCAGGATCAATGCCTTGCTTCTTGGCAAAATAAGTTTTAATAGTAGGCCCTTGCATTCCGATAGGGCTCTTAACGGTAGAGATATGAGATGTCAGCTTCGGAAAAAATGTCTCGACGAACTTCACCCAAGCCGGACAGCAGCTGGTAAACTGAGGCAGCGGCTTAGTCTGATTTGTAATCCTGTCAACAAGCTCAGAAGCCTCTTCCATAATGGTCAAATCAGCGGCAAAGTTAGTGTCCAGTACATAATCTGCGCCCAAGACCCGCAGAGCAGCAACCATCTTCCCCTCTACAAATGCCCCCGGACTCAGGCCAAATTCTTCACCCAAACCTACACGCACGGATGGAGAAGTGCTGAAAATCACAACCTTGCCAGGATCAAAAATTGCCTTTTTCACGTCAGAATATTCGTACCGCTCGGAGATTGATCCGGGCATACATACACTTGCACACTGTCCGCAATGAATACAAATCGGACAATCACCGGCACTTTCGAGATCATAAAGCCTGCCAACCGCAATATCGGTTTCACAGACATGCCGGCAAGCACCGCATTTGATACAAAGTTTCTCATTTCGCATGATAGAGGGATTGTCCTCGTCAATCGGTATGCGGATATCTGTAAGTTGATGTTTACTCAAAATTAACACTCCTTTGCTCTTTTGTTCATTATGCGACTATCAATAAATATCGCAAAATCCACCATAGCCGTTGCAAGCACTGTGTAAAAGTCCGTAACATTTTCAATCGTAGTGTGCCAATTTGCCGTTAATGATGGATTTTGCGACACCTGCTGATATCGTTATTCTTTTTTTAGTCGTGGCACTTATAAAAACTCAGTGCCTGTTACTTTTTATAATCGTCCGATAGTTTATGCAGTTTTGCAACTTGAGCACAATCCTTGAAATGATATGTTATGGCTTATAACATCAAATCCATCCATATGCGAGAGCCGATCACAAACATCGGAAAAATCGGCTTCCACATCGAATATCCGATTGCATGACTGACATATCAGATGATAATGCTCATGGAGGTTGTGGTCATAATGCGTGCAGCGGCAGAGATTACTTAAGTCTAAGAGCTCTCCTGCTTGGGCCATCCGGCTTAGATTCCTGTACACAGTAGCTTTGCTGATGCTTGGGTGTTGCTTTATGACATGTTCGTAAACTTGCTCGGCTGTTGCGTGGATGTTAAGCTCTTCAACTGCTTTATAAATTAGCTGCCGTTGTAGTGTATTTCTTTTTACATTCATTTCTTTTAATACAGCCTTTCAACAATTATTCCTTATTAGTAGTCGTTATTATAAAGGGTCAATTCTCATTTGTCAATAGGAAATTCTAAAATTTTTTTAAAAAGCAAACAGGCGATTACTCCAACCACCTGCTTGACCACTTTAAATTTTTAATCATTCTATGGCTTCATAGCCACCCAGCAAGTCACCGTGGTGCCCTCACCCTCGGCACTTGCAAGCTCACACCGTCCGCCATGATGCTCCGTAATATGCTTTACAATAGCTAAGCCAAGGCCGGTTCCGCCCGTTTTCTTAGAGCGCGAATGATCCGCCCTGTAAAACCGCTCAAACACACGCCCATGATGTTCAGGCGCAATCCCTATCCCTGTA
>Ga0123355_10003384_pt1 | contig 22832 bp, 17 predicted proteins | sample TergutEmb28metaG_3_FD_89872 | JGI IMG/M metagenome (GOLD analysis project Ga0123355, IMG submission 89872) | Embiratermes neotenicus P1 segment gut microbial communities from Petit-Saut dam, French Guiana - Emb289 P1 | ecosystem: Host-associated > Arthropoda: Insects > Digestive system > Gut ... | reverse complement strand
CGCTCATCTCGGCCATTTGGAATTGCTCACTCCCAAGCCGGAAGAGAGCCTGCGGTTTTTTGTTCAGGTTATGGGGATGACCGAGAGCGGACGGCAAGGCGATTCGGTTTATTTGCATGCCTATGATGACTATGAACGGCATTCCCTGAAGCTCACGGCATCGAAACTCCCCGGTCTGGGCCATGTCGCGTATCGCGCCCGAAGTCCCCAGGCTCTCGAACGCCGGGTCGTGGCACTCAAAGGATCGGGCTTCGACATCGGCTGGACGAAGGGCGATTTGGCGCACGGCCCGGCGTTTCTATGCCTGGATCCGGACGGACATAGAATCGAGCTTTATTACGAAACCGAGTGGTATCAGGCACCGCCTGAGTTGCAGCCAGCCCTCAAGAACCAGGCGCAGAGGTTTCCCGCCCGGGGCATCAACGTGCGCCGTCTCGATCATTGGAATGGACTTGCCGTCGACATCAAGGGCAACCGCGAGTTCTTCGAAAAATATCTGGGGTTTCGTTTGACCGAACAAATTGTGCTGGAGGATGGCTCGGAAGCGGCTATCTGGATGACGTGCACCAACAAGAGCTACGATTTCGCCTACACGCGCGACCACACGGGCACAAAGGGCCGCTTGCACCACATTACTTACGCCGTCAATAGCCGGGAAGAGGTTCTGCTGGCTGCCGATATTTGTCTGGAAAATGGCGTTCCCATTGAAACTGGTCCCCATAAGCACGCAATTCAGCAAACCTTCTTCTTGTACGTGTACGAGCCGGGAGGCAACCGCGTAGAGATCGCCAATGCCGGCGCGCGTCTGATCTTGGCACCGGACTGGAAGCCCATCCGATGGAGTGAGGCCGAACGCAGGAAAGGACAAGCCTGGGGACTTAAGACCATTGAATCGTTCCATACCTACGGCACACCTCCCGTGGAGGTGAAATCGTGACCACTTTCGAGCTTTCACGAAACCAGTTTCCTGATGCGGTGCGGTGTCCGCTGTCGTAAGCAAGGGAGCCAACCTGCAGGGAGACAAAGGTAGGCGTGGGATCCGGAGACGGGTATGCAAGTGGCAGACCGCAAGACAGCAATGGTGGTTAGCGCCCATTCGGCAGATTTTGTGTGGCGAGCCGGCGGGGCGATCGCCTTGTATGCCGAGCGCGGCTGGGACGTCACTGTTATTTGTCTGTCGTTCGGAGAGCGTGGTGAGTCTGCGAAACTCTGGCGCGAACCGGGAATGACGCTAGAAAAAGTCAAGGCCAACCGAAAGGAAGAGGCGACTCGCGCGGCCCAGATTCTGGGAGCCAAGGTGATTTTCTTTGACGTGGGCGACTATCCCATGAGAATTCCCGACAGTGTTCTCTACGAACTGGCGGCGCTTTACCGAACCATCCGGCCCGAGTTTGTCCTCACCCACGCACGCAAAGATCCCTACAATTTCGATCATCCGCTGGTCTCTCATGCTGCTCAGCAAGCGCGCATCGTTGCGCAGGCGCATGGACATGAACCGGGCACTGCTGTCATCGGCGCACCGCCGGTATTCCTGTTCGAGCCGCACCAGCCGGAACAATGTGAATGGAAGCCACAGGTACTGCTTGATATCACTCCGGTTTGGCCAAAAAAATTTGACGCTTTCAAGGCCATGAACGCCCAGGAGCACCTCTGGCATTACTACGAGCGGGTCGCACTGCAGCGCGGCGTGCAGGCCTCGCGCAACTCCAATAAAGCGATCAAATACGGGGAAGGCTATGAGCGGGTTTTTCCGCAGGTTACGGAGGAACTCGCATGAACGAACCGGTCGTGGTTCGCAACCCCGAGCAGCCGGCATCCGAAGTCCTGGCCGCCCTGGAGAAATTCGGCGTCACAACCGTGCATGAGGCCCAGGGACGTCGTGGCCTGCTCGCCTCCTACATGCGACCGATTTTTGGCGGCGCCACCATAGCCGGCCCGGCCGTGACCGTCTCGCTTCCCCCCGGCGATAACCTGATGATCCACGTTGCCGTCGAAGTATGCCGCGCAGGAAATATCCTCGTCGTGGCTCCGACTTCACCCTGTGCGGACGGTTATTTCGGCGAACTGCTCGCGACGTCGCTGCGGGCTCGCGGGGTGAAGGGGCTTGTGATTGACGCGGGTTGTCGCGACGTACGCGCTCTGAGGGAAATGAAATTTCCGGTCTGGAGCCGGGCGATCAGTTCGCAGGGAACGGTCAAGAGTACCTTGGGATCGGTGAACGTCCCGGTGGTCTGCGCGGGCGCGCTGGTTGAAGCCGGTGATGTGATTGTTGCCGACGATGACGGAGTCGTCGTCGTGAGACGAACCGTGATGCACGAAGCAGCGGCGGCGGCGGAACAGCGGGCTCGTAAGGAAGATGCTACTCGAGAGCAGCTTGCGCGCGGTGAACTCGGCCTTGACATCTACGGCTTGCGCAAAAAGATCGCCGAACTGGGACTCAAGTACATCTGAGAGCTCTTGCGCCGCCCAGAACGGCCTTTTGCCGCGCGCAGTCGGCGGTCCGGCGGTTATCCTTGGTCAAGGAGAAAGAACGCAATGTCGCGGGCATCCGAAACCGCCATCCCTTGCACGCTCATGCGCGGCGGCACCTCGAAAGGCCCTTTCTTTTTGGCGAGCGATCTGCCGGCTGATATCCAAACCCGGGACCGGGTGTTGCTGGCCGCCATGGGATCTCCCGATCCCAGGCAAATCGATGGCGTCGGCGGGGCAGACCCCCTGAGCAGCAAGGTGGCAATCGTATCCCGTTCTTCGCGGGCTGGAATTGATGTGGATTATCTGTTTGCTCAGGTTTCTGTCGATCGACCGCTGGTCGATGTTGCTCCAACCTGCGGAAACATGCTGGCCGGAGTCGGCCCGTTTGCGATCGAGCGCGGCCTGGTTCGACCCGGGGATCCAGTCACCACCGTCACAATCTACCTGGTGAACACCCGAACGGTGGCTATGGCTCGCGTACCCACACCCGGCGGCGCAGTCAGCTACGCGGGGGAAACATCGATTGCGGGAGTCCCAGGTACGGCGGCAGCGATCCGCATCGATTTCCGCGATACCGCCGGTTCGGTCTGCGGCGCTTTGCTGCCGACTGGCAACCCGGTCGACCAGCTCGATGGAATCGAAGCAACACTGATTGACAACGGCATGCCTATGGTCGTACTGCGCGCTTCCGATTTTGGGAAATCCGGGTACGAAACCCCTGCCGAGCTCAACTCCGACGAAAAACTCAAAGCGCGGCTGGAAGCAATCCGTATGCTGGCGGGTGAGCGCATGGGCCTCGGTGACGTGGGTTCGAAGGTGGTCCCGAAAATAACCCTGATCGCGCCGCCCGAAGCCGGCGGCCATGTGATGACGCGCACTTTCATTCCGCACAAATGTCACGCGGCGATTGGAGTCTTGATGGCGGTGACGGTGGGCACGGCGTGTATTGTTCCCCGCTCGGTCGCGCAGGGCATCGTGGACCCGCAGGAGGGAGCGGTGCAACTGCTCTCGATTGAGCATCCCAGCGGCGAATTTTCGGTTGAATTTCAGGTGGAGCACGCTGGCGGTGGCCCGAAAGTGATCCGCTCGAGCCTGATTCGAACAGCCCGTGCGCTTTTTCGAGGCGAGCTGCTGGTGCCGGCAAGCGTTTGGGTGGGAAACGAATCCACCGATGTTTCGCGGACCGAGCAACATGCCTAGCGCGAACACCATTCACCGGGTCGCTGTCGTCGGCTTTGGCGAAGCCGGAGGTATTTTCGCCAAAGATCTCGCTCTCGCGGGCATCGATGTCCGCGTGTTTGACACACTGTTCAATTCCAAGCGACAGCGGCAGCCGATGCTGCGCAAAGCGCAAGCCTGCGGGGTTACCGCCGCACGCAGTTTGAAGGAGTGTCTCGACGAGGCTGAACTGGTGATTTCAGCCGTTACGGCCACCTCCGTACTGGAGGTGGCGAAACAGGCGGGGGCGATTCTGGCTGCGGATCAGCTGTTTCTTGATATCAATTCGGTTTCGCCTTCCACCAAGCGTCGGGCTGCCGGCTATATCGCGCGAAAAAGAGCCAGATTCGTTGAGGCCGCCGTGATGTCTGCGGTTCCCAAACAACGATTGCAGGTTCCAATGCTGCTTGGTGGACCGCATGCACTCGAGACCGCCGAACGTCTCAACAGGATCGGGATGAGCGCCACGCCCTTAAGTGATCAAGTCGGTGTCGCTTCGGCAGTCAAGATGTGCCGGAGCGTCGTCATGAAGGGCTTGGAAGCGCTTGTGATCGAGTCTCTCTTCGCAGCGCGGCGGTGTGGCGCGGAAGATCGGGTGCTCGAGTCTCTGGCGGCGAGTTTTCCGGCGATGGGCTGGGAGGATCATCTGCCTGATTACTTGATCGGTCGCGTCGCCGAGCATGGTTATCGGCGGGCCGTGGAACTGCGCGAAGTGGCGCGGACACTAAGGCAACTTGGCATCGAACCGATGATGGCCCTGGCCACGGCTCAACGCCATGAGCAACTCGTCGGCGAGATGGCCAGGCGGAAACTTGTGTTCAATTCCGCCGAGCGCTTCTCCTGGCGTTCTCTCAGTGATGCGCTCGTCCACCCCCGAAACCGGTCCCGATCAGGCAAGTGAACCTGGCAGGAGCAACGCAGCCGGCCGGGATTGTCGACGTCGTCGTACTTAACGTTCCGCATCCGGGACTTCGGCAGTTTGCCCCGCCGTTCGCAAACCCGAGCGCGAAAGATTGATACTTACCTTTGCTCCCTGCGCGTGCTCGACCATCAGGGCGGCCACTCGCGAGCTCTCACCGTTTTCGAGTGCCTGCACGATGGCGTGATGCTGGCGGTGCGAGTAGAGCAGGCGGTCGTACATACGTGGAAGGTCAATCTTGTCGAACGCAATCGCATGCGCCGCTGCGAAGGGGATTCGACCGTTGCGCTCCAGCGCCTCGGCGACTACTTTGCTGCCGGATCCCAGCACGATCAGCGAATGGAACTGTTTATTCATGTCTCCGTAGCGGGCTTCGTCCGCCAGGACCAGATGGCCCTTGGCAAAGATCTCATCTCCCTCACGCAGACAGTCGTGCAGAGAGCGAAGGAGGCGGCGGGACGGCCCTTGCTCCGCCAACATACGCGCCGCCAGGCCTTCCAGCGCGCCACGGACGTCAATCGCATCCATGATTTCCTGCGGTGTAAATGCCCTCACCACGAACCCGCGCGTGTCCAGTTGAGTCAGCACGCCTTCCTGCGCCAGCATGGGCAGAGACTCACGCACCGGCGTTCGGGAAACTCCCAGCTTGGCTGCGAGTTCGACCTCTCGGACTCGTTCGCCGGGAGGAAGTTCCCCGTGCAGGATCATTTCACGAATTCTTACGATCACCCGTGAGTTCTTGCCGGCCATGTGTATGCAGCCTGGATTTGTCCCCGCCTGGGGACTGGAAGTCGCATACATTCTATTTGAACTCGCCTGACGAGGAAAAGCAACAAACCCGATGGGCACGGCTCCCTATAGCCCGCGCATGATCCGGTACTGTTCTCTACCGGCGTGCTGAGTGAATTCACCGACAGCAGCGCAGAGTCCGTCACATTCTCGATTGCAGGAAAAAGACAGGATGGCCGCCGGACGAAAATGACATATGCATACAATATTATGCAACGCCGCAGCTTTCTCCCCCAGAACCTCGACAGGCTGGGACAGCGCCGGCGCTACCGCGCCAACAACCTGCATGTCAAGGCGCAGTGCTCTTCAGACTAGTTCTCGAGAATCGCGCTCCCGCAGCCGATGACCTTCATTGTATACATAGCAGTCCACCAGGAATGCGCTTGTCTCAAAATCCGTATGCATCTCTGCCTGCGCAATTCCCAGGCGGGGGTACCGGCGACATCGTTTTTCTGCTGCCCTGAAAAGCCCTTCTTCCCGGCTGGAGGCCGTCGTTCACAATTGGGTTTGGTACGGCGGGCCAGGTTCGCGAATTCGCGGCTCACGCTTCCAGCTCCAACAGGCGCATCGCATTTTCCTTCAGGATCAGCGGGCGTACTTCGTCGCGAATCGGGATTTTATGGAAATCGGCCAGCCACCGATCCGGCGAGATCAACGGATAGTCGGAGCCGAATAACATTTTGTGTTTGAGCAGCGTATTCGCGTATTGAATGAGCGTCGGCGGGAAGTACTTGGGCGACCAACCCGACAGATCAATGTATACCTGCGGCTTGTGCAGACATACCGAGATGGCTTCGTCCTGCCAGGGGAACGACGGGTGCGCCATGATGATGGGCATGTCGGGAAAGTCGACGGCTACGTCATCAATTTCCATGGGGTTGCCGTACTTCAATCGAACTCCCCCGCCGCCGCGCAACCCCGCGCCGATGCCGCTGTGGCCGGTGTGAAAGATCACCGGTAACCTGGATTGGTTAACGACTTCATAAAAGGCGTACGCCAGCTTGTCGTTGGCATGGAACTGCTGCACGGGAGGATGAAGCTTGAAACCGCGAATGTTACCCGCGGCAATTAACCGTTGGGCTTCGTCAACCGCCACCTTCCCCCGTGTTGGGTCCACGCTGGCGAAGGCAAGCATGATGTCGGAGTTTTCACGGGCGAAGGCCGCGACCTCGTCGTTGGGAACGGGTGTGCGTCCGGTAAGCCGTTCGTCCACGCTGAAAATCACACAGCCGATCCTGCGCGAGCGGTAGTATTGGGCCAGTTGACGGCGGTCGCGGTCCACGCCGGAATCGCCAAAGTACTTCCTGGCGGCCTCGTTCGCCACATTATCGCCGTCTTCGTTCTCCAGGTGGACATGCACGTCAATGGCGATCAGCTCGCGGGCGTTCATCTCTTTGGCTCTCTTGATGGTTCGAACTCCGCGCTCTCCAGAATTTTCTGCGCGATCTGAAAGCCTGTGTTGGCGGCCGGCACGCCGGCATAAATGGCAATCTGGAGCAGCAGCTCTTTCAGATCGGGCGGCTCCAGTTCGTGCTGCAATCCCGCCCGTATATGCATCGCAAACTCTTCCCATCGTCCCAGCGCGGCCATGGTTGCGAGAGCAAGCAGTCGTCGGGTTCGCACGTCCAATTGCGGACGCGTCCAGATGGTTCCCCACGCGTAGCGCGTGATCAGGTCCTGAAACTCGCGATTGAAATCGCTGGTTCGAGCAATGGCCCGATCCACGTGTTCATCGCCTAAGGTTGCGCGACGCACGGCCAAGCCTGCTTCAGGACGATGACTCTCATCCACCTCCGGCAGGAGAAATTCGAACAGCGCCCGAAGAAATGACCGGGGGCGCTCCAGGTTTGACAGGTGGGCCGCCGGCAATTCGAGCGAATACGCATTGGGGATTTCCCGCGCCAGGACTTCGCCGTTGCCTGCCCAAGGCGTTGAAATATCGCGATCCCCCGAAATGACCAGGGTGGGAACGTGTATGTTCCGCAGGATCTGGCGTGAATCAAAGTCGCGCAACGCGGCACAACATCCGACATATCCAACCGGATCGGTTCCCAGGAAGACCGATTTCACCGCGCTGGCGTAGGCAGTGGGATGTAACAGAGTGTGTGGCGAGAAAAATCGCTGCATCGCCATGTCCGCGAACGCAGTCATTCCTCCCTCGCGCACCATTTTGATTCGCGTTTCCCAGTTGCTGCGCTCTCCAAATTTTGGAGCGGTGTTGGCCAGAACCAGGCTTGTCAGGCGATCCCCGGCGTTCACCCCGAGCCATTGGCCAATGGCGCCTCCCAGGGAGAGGCCGCAGAACGAAAACTTGCGGATGCCCAGCGCATCCGCCAGGCCAAGCACATCCCGTCCGAGCAGTTCGATCGAGTATTCGCCCCTGGTTACTTCGGAAGCGCCATGGCCCCGCGTGTCGTATTGCAATACCTGGAGATAGGGAAGCAGATCGGGGACTTGCGGTGCCCACATTGCATGATCGGTGCCGATCGAATGGGAAAGGATCAGCACAGCCTTTTCAGGCATGCCCTCAAGTCGGTAGAACAGCCGGGCAGGGTTGCAATCGGCGAATGGCAAGTTTTATGGCTCTCCCTTGTTGGAGGTGATGCTGTTCAGAAGAGCCTCACGGAACTCTTCCGCCGATCCCAGGTACTGTTCCGGGATCTCGAGCTGGTCAAGCGCAGAACGATCCAATCGCGAGCTGACTTCCGGTAATTCCGCCAACAGTCGAGAGAGAGGTTTGTTCTGCGCAATGCTCTTTTGTATGGTGTCTTCCAGAAGCCTGTGAGCAACGCCTCGCCCCAGCTGGGCGGCCAAGAGCATCATCGCTCGCTCGGCGAATATCAGCCCCCTGGTGTTGGCAATGTTTTGCCGCATCCGCGCCGGATCGACCGAAAGCCCCTCGACAATCTCCGCCAGCGACGACGCGGCCGTGCCCGTCGACTGAACGATGGACGCTATGGTCGGCCATTCCGATTGCCAGCCACCAGCCGCGCGCTCGTGCTCCTGCAGCATGGCTGAAAGAAAACTCGCTACCAACCCGGGAACTCGCTCGGCCGCAGCCAGAGCCAGGGCGCAGGCAATCGGATTCCTTTTGTGCGGCATGGTCGAAGACCCGCCTCTGCCTTCGCCGCCCGGCTCGGCCACTTCAGCCACTTCGCTCTGCATCAGCAAACTGATGTCGCGCGCGATCTTTCCCAGAGAGCCGGTCAGTACTCCGCAGCAGCAGACCAGGTTGGCCAAACGGTCTCTATGCGTGTGCCAGGGCGCTTCGGGATAGCTCAATCCAAGTTCTCCGGCGAGCGCACGTCCCACAACGGTTCCTTTCTCGGCCAAAGACGCCAACGTTCCGGATGCACCTCCGAACTGAAGAACCAGGGCCTCACCGAACGCGGACTCCAGACGCCTGCTGCCTCGACCCACCGCTCCCAGCCAGCCCGCGGCTTTCAAACCGAACGTCACTGGCGGAGCTGCCTGCATCAGGGTTCGGCCGAGCATGACCGTGGCTTTGTGCTGCCGTGAAAGCGCAATCAGAGCTTTCTCCAGCCGCTCGAGATCACCGGCAATGATTGTTTGTGCGCGCTTCAGCAATAAAACCAGCGCGGTGTCAGCGACATCCTGGCTGGTTGCACCCCAGTGCACCCATCCCGCCGCTTCTGGGTGTCTGGTTCTTACCTTTTCCGTCAGAGCCCTGACCAGAGGAATTCCGGGAGTGCCGGCGCGAAACATGGCGAGAGACAGCGCCTGGATGTCGAATTCGTAGGCCTGGGCGGCAGCGGCAATGCCCTCGGCTGCGGATTTCGGCAGGATGGCGACACTTGCCTCCGCGCGTGCGAGCGCGCTTTCAAAATCCAGCATCGCTTGCAGAACGGACATGTCCGAGAACACTTCGGCGAGTGGTTCGGAAGTGGCCAGACTCTCGATGAGTCGTGCTGCCAAAGCTGTTTTCCTCAGTCCGGCATTATACGTGCGCCGACTCCGAGAACCGCGTCAACTTTGCTGACTGGCAGAACCTGGGCGAAGTGAGTCGTCTTCCGCAAGAAAAGCCAACATTGCCAGACGAACCGATTGCGGCTAGATTATGGCAGTCGTTTGGCGAGGAGGTTCTATGCCGGTTCTCGACAGCAAGAGCAGAATTGATGCCGTCGTGCGCGAGTATGCTTTCCCTGATATCCACATCGGCGCCGGAGAGGAGGTGTCGCCCTGGGTTCCTTTCCGACCGAATGTGTTGATTCGCCATCTGTCGTTCGACGTAAGGACCAATCTGTACTCGAATGTTCTTTGGGTGAAGTCGGGCGGCATGTTGGGCCGGCATCGCCACCGTGGACGGGTTTTTGGTTATACCCTTGAAGGCAGCTGGCGTTATCTCGAATACGACTGGGTCGCTCGAGCCGGCAGCTACGTGCAGGAAAGCCCCGGTGCCATTCACACCCTGGTTTCTGACCAGGGCATGAAGACGGTTTTCTGGCTCAGCGGATCACTGGAATTCTGCGACGAAAATGATGGCCTGCTCGAGACCCTCGATGTCTTCTGGTTTGTGGATCATTACCTCAGTTATTGCCGCGAAAACGGTATCCCGAGAAACGAAAAACTCTTCGTGTGAGCTGGAGCACGTTTGGTCTGAACCTTGACAGGTTTGCTATGATGCGGCGGCATGGGCCAGTCCAGCCGCTACGAAAAAAGCCTCGTGGCGATTTTGTTTTTCACCTGGGGCACGGTCTTCCTGGACCGGATGTCGCAACTGTACCTCGCTCCTTACTTCGCGCCTGAGTTTCATCTCAGCCACGAACAAGTGGGCACGGTGGCGTCGGCGCTGGCCATCACCTGGGCGGCATCGACTTTTCTTTTCGGCGTCTTGTCCGATCGGGTTGGCCGCAAGCCCGTGCTGGTGCCTGCCGTATTTGCCTTCTCGATCCTGTCCTGGGCATCGGGCCTGGTACATAACTTTCATCAGTTGCTGCTGGTGCGGGCCCTTATGGGAGCGGCAGGAGGTCCGACGTGGTCCGCGATGACGGCGCTGATCGAAGAGTCCTCTCCGTCCGATCGCCGTGGACGAAATATAGGTCTGGTGGTCAGTGCGGCGGCACTTGTGGGCCTCGCCGCAGCCCCGGTGCTGACGACCCAAGTGGCGGCGCGTTGGGGTTGGCGGTCCGCATTCTTCGTGGCCGGCATTCCGGGATTGGTGATGAGTGTTCTGCTTTGGAAGTTCGTCAAAGAGCCCGCCACAAGGAGCGCCACCCAGGAGAAACCATCGTTGTTGGAGTACATTTCGATCCTCCGCTATCCGAACATATGGCTGTGTTGTCTGGGAGCGGCCGGATTCATGTCGTGGTTGTTTGCGGTAAATGTGTTCGCGCCGCTTTACATCACCGAGGTTGCTCACGAGTCCGCAACGACGGCGGGGTTCCTCCTCGGTGCAAGCGGACTGGGCAGCTTCTTCCTGGGATTTCTGCTTCCGTCAATCTCAGACCGATGGGGTCGCAAACCGACTTTGCTTTTGATGGCGGCGATGTCTGCGGTGGTGCCGCTGGCTTTCCTGGTGCCAGCGCTGTATGTGTATCCGGTAGTGCTGGCGTTCATCGTTTTTGTCGCCAATTCTGGTCAGGGCATCGCCAGCGTCGTACTGGTATTGGTGCCCACCGAAAGTGTGCCGGCTCAATTCCGAGCCACCTCCATCGGCCTTGCAACCCTGGCCGGAGAGGTCATGGGTGCGACCGCAGCGCCTATTCTGGCCGGCACATTGGCACAGAGATATGGTCTGGCGGTGACGATGTGGCTGGCGGCGGCTGGCAGCGGGTTGTTGTTTGTGGTCGCACTTTTTCTTCAAGAAACCGGACCCGCTCGGGCTGGGTTGGCTATCAAACCACTGATTGGACCAAACCTGCCTGAACAGCCGGACGGCGCGGATTAGCCGAAACAACCGCCTTGCCTCGAGTGGTTTGATGTGCTTTGGACCAAGCCAGGTTCATCAGCAATTCTGGCTCACCCAGCCCCGTCGCACCACGGTCATCTCGTGCAAGACCACGAAAAGCATTCCAGAGCAGCGGGCAAGCTATTCGATGCCTGCGATCGCGGCGGTCTCATTCTTGCGGGATTGCCGGTGGTTCTGGCGGAGTGCGTATTCGTGCTCGAGTCCTTCTGCGGCATACGCGCGCGGACATTGCTTCTGCGCTCTAGTCGCCGCCACGGCCGTAGCCGGGCACGTGCCCGTCTCGACCTTGGATCAGGACTTTCGAAAGATTAGCGTGGCCGAGTCCGGCGAAGTGGCCTGTTTTCACAGGCCGTCGCTGTGAGGCGTTTAGAAGTGGAATCCCAGTTGGGCTGTCAACGCTCGCGGTGTCACGTAATGTGTGCCGCTGAATGTGGAAAGGAAGTTGTACAGCGCGTACTTGTTGGTGATGTTAATGGCTGTCAATTGCAGGCTGAATTTGTATCTGTCTCCGTGGAAAAGATTGTCATGGCCCAGAGACAGATCGAACAAATTTCTCGGCTGAATGCGCTGCGGGTTGCGATCGTCCTGTTCGGTATTTGGCGCCGGTATTCTCACCAGACTGGAACTGAACTGAATTGACAGACAGGAACGATAGGGCTCGCCAGGAACGACGTTTCCAATCGGCGTGAACGGAGTCGCGCGCATTCCGTCGCAGATGAGCCCTGACTGGAACTCCTGATCGGCAGTGAGGGGCAATCCATTCAGATTGTTCACCAGGGCGATGTAACCGGCCGGAACATTGGCCAGGCCGACGCCTCCCGGGTCATGGATCGACGTGGAGAACGAGCAGGTCGCGGTCTGCGCCTGGCAGGGAACAAAGCCGGCTACAAGTCCGCTATCGTAACGCCAGTTGAAGCCGAGCCAAGGACCACGTTTCCACGGTTGGTATTGGATGTGTGTGGTCTGGTTGAACCGCTCGTCGTGGTCGATGCGGAACACGGCAGGCGGAGCCGGAGGAGCAATTCCGGCGACCGTGGGCGGGAAGAAACGCGCCGCGACGCTTGACATGACCACGAAGGCGGAAAAGCCATGGAATTCGGGAACGGTGCCGCGAACGGCAAAACCCGGAATCTTGGAGTTGTGCCACTCGATCGGCAAAGTGATGGGAGTCGTACCGAAGACATTGAAGTCGAAGCCGTTGTGGGTGTACTTCCAGACATACTCGCCGCTGAGAACGAAGTACCTGCCGAAAGCCTGCTCCAGGCCAGCATGAAATTCATTGCGAAAGCCGGGCCCCAGCGGCGTTGTCGAGCAGACAAGGAGTTGAGCGACCACCATGATCGCGTTCACGACCTGGTTGTTGCAACCCGTGCCCGAGAGGATGAGGTTCTCGTTGAACGGGCTTTCCATGGTTCGTGCGTAGGATACGCGCAGCACGGTGTTGCTTTGTCGAATGTTGTATGCGACGCCGACGCGGGGCTCAACCTGTCCGGAAGATGCGTCAAGGCCGTTATACACATCTCCGCGAAGACCCAGATTGATATTCCACGATCCTTTGCTGATCGTGTCCTGGGCGTAGAGGCCGAGTTCCTTCACGTCCGTGTGCCCGCGATATATGTAGAGGCTTCCTCCCCTGGTCAAGTCGAGCGGGGCCAGCACTGCGCATTCTTCCGGGGTCACGGTGGAGTTGCCCGCAGGACAGCCCACGCCGGGGAGCAGTCCGGGGTTGATGATCCCGAAGGTGTCGTTTTCGGTCAGGAAGGTCTGCTCATACGTGCCGCCGATTTTGACGTTGTGAATTCCCTTGACGTAGGACCACGATCCGCGAACTCCCGCGTTGGTCAGGAAGCGCAACTGACCGACGGTCTCGTCCTGCAGAGGTCCAAGGTCGGAAAAATAGTTGTTGCTGGGGTAATAGTTGTATTGGTCGTGCCGCACGAATGCGCCGAAGCTCAAAACCGCATTGGTGTTCAGGATATGAGTCCATGACGGAGCAATGTTGAAGGTTCGAATTTGCGAGCGCTGGTCGGTTGGTCCGAGCAGGTCGCCGGTCACAGGGTTCAGCGCGGTCGTGCCCGCGGCGTTGCACAATGTCGTCAGAACGGTGCACGTCTGGAATTGCTGGTCAAAACTATTGGGGGTCTGGAACCAGGAACGGGTAAATCCCAGATTCACATGGATCTGGTCGTTGTGAGAGGCCTGGAAGTCCACACGATCGAAAATGTTCTGCTCGTTGCCCTTGGCGTGCATGACGGCAAACTCAGGAGGATCGAGGAACCGGCCGCTATTGAGGCCATCGATGGAAACAAAGTTTCCCCAGTTCTGGCGTCCGTACGCGAGATCGGCTGAAAGAGTGGAGGTTCCAAATGTGCCGTAGGAGGCAGTGACACTCCCGTGAGGCGTGGTCACGCCCTGGCCTGATCGCGTAGTGGCGACGATCACCACGCTGGTTTTCCCGCCAAATTCCGCAGGAGGTCCTCCGGATATCACGGACATCGATTGAATGGAATCCACCGGTAACTGATTGGAGAAGACTTTACTCACCTGGTCGGTAATGGGCTGCCCGTCCACTGAAAACGAATTCGACGCATGGTCGCCCATTCCATGGAATAAGCCATTGGAATCGGCAGCAATTCCTGGCGTAGCCAGCGTAACCAAAGAAGTTAGAGATGACGATTGGCTTTCCAGGGGGATTCTGTCGGACATGTTCTTATCGACATCGGTGTGGAAGGTCGAGTCATTCTCGATGAGATCACCCGCACCCGCCTCTACCGTCACGGTTTCCCTCGATCCGGTCACGGCCAGACTGATCCTGACGGCCGTGGGCACCACCGAGCGAACTTCAACATCTTGCACGCCCGTTGCAAACCCTTGAGCCGCTGCGGTCATGTGATACGGGTTGAACGGTACGTTCGGAAAACTAAAATTCCCTCTACTGTCTGTCCTGGTGGTCCGGTCGTATTGGCTGGCTGGGTTATGAATTTCCACCGTGGCATTGGCGACCACTGCTCCCGATGAGTCCACCACAGTCCCGGTGATTGATCCTGAGTTGCCCCCTGACTGGGCAGCAGCACAGACGGCGCAAGCTAAACAGAAAAGTACCATAAAACCCGCCCGAAGCGACCTCTTGTAGGAAGCCGACATGAATTCCTCCCAAAGATACAAAGAAACTGGGTCCAGTCCAAAGAATCAGGGGCGGGGTCCCGCAGAACTGGACCGGCCCGAAGAATCGACTGCGAATGGGATCTCTAGACTGCCGGAGGGGGACGAACGGTAAGGGCAAAGGGAACGAGTCGTTGCTTGGCCGAGCATGGCTCCGCCGGCACGCCAAATCGCACCGGGACGAAGGTTGTGCTCGGCAGCTTGCAGGATGCGGCGGGGGAAGCAGAATGCGCAACGACGCAGACCGCACACTGCGCTTCGTCGGAGGAACTGGAATGCTGGTGGGCGACAGAAGCAAATGCCAACACCGACATCAGCAGCAGACAAAGCCACGCTATCGGCTTCAAGACTGACCGCATAAAGATGTCCCCCAGCAGAACAGCGGATGCTACACCGAAATTGGCATCCACATCAGCTGGTATTTCGCACAGATTCGCTCAGGCAATCCGTTGGCAGTCTTCGGGGACGGCTCCCGTTGAGATCCTTTGTTACAACCCGCAAAGCCGGGCTGAACTGGCAAAACGAGCGGTCGCCTCAATGCAGTTCTTCCAGCCTTTCTGGCCCTGGCAACGAGCGAAACGGTTGGTACAATACTTGCAGTTTCCGAATAGAGTGAGCCGATGTCTACAAGTTCATCTGAGCCGGTCATGATGACGGTCTCCGGCTTTGACCCATTAGGGGGAGCCGGTGTCATTGCCGATCTAAAGACTTTTGGCGCGAACGGTTGCTACGGTGTGGCTGCCATCACCGCCATCGACGTGCACGACCGTGCCAGCTCACTGGACCAGATTTATCCAGTGGACGTCAACATCCTGCGAGCCTGCATAAGGTCGATATTCGCAGAAAGCAAGGTCAAAGCCATCAAAATCGGCATGCTCGCGATCCGGGCAAATGCTGAGGCCGTGCTCGAGATGCTGGGCGAGCATCCGTCACTCCCTGTTGTGCTCGATCCGCTTGTTCGCGCTGCCGGAGGTATCGATCTCGAGGACAGAAGCTGCGTTGACTTCGTGCGTGATCACCTGTTGCCTCGGGCGACCGTGATCACGCCCAATCTGCCGGAGGCTGCCGCGCTCACCGGACTCAAGGTCGAGGACGTGGAAGATATGAAGTCGGCAGCTCGCAAGCTGATCGAATTAGGCGCGCGTGCTGTTGTGGTAACAGGCGGACATCTGGAAAGGCCGGTGGATGTGTTCGCAGACAGCTCGTCCAATTTGCGCACCCTTGCCGGGGACCGTATCAAACCAGAGAATATCTACGGGGCAGCGTGCACGTTCTCTTCCGCGTTAGCCGCCAGCCTGGCGCACGGACATCGACTGGATGAAGCCATAATTCTGGCGAAGGCCTATGTCACTGAGACGATCCGGAGGGCCTATCCCGTAGGGGACGGACGGGTTCCGGTGAACCAGCTCTACCGTCTTTAGCGGTTCACCGATTCCGTGCTTGCTGGTCTCAGGGCAGTCCAGGGATAGACCTGCAGGACCAAGCGCGGGACGTGAATTGCTGGCAGTTTGCGAGTGGGACACAATTTGAGGAGGTAACCATGGGCGTGAGTTGGAGCAAGGATATCGATCAGACCCTGGCTGAAGCGAAGGAGCAATCCCGCTCCGTATTGCTCGATTTCAGCGCTGCTCCGGCGTGAGGAGCATGTGCCCGGCTGGATGCCGAGTCGTATGAAGAGAAGAAGACCGCCGAGTTCATTCGCGAAAACTTCCTTCCGGTAAAAGCTCACATTAAGGAACACCCGGCATGGTTCTACCGCTTTGACGCGGCCTGGGCGCCGACTGTGCTCCTGCTTGACAGCGAAGGCAAGGAACGGGTGCGACTGGAGGGTTATCTGCCCAACGCCGATTTCAACGCTGCTTTAAGGAATGGTGTTGGCCGCATCGCCTTCGCGAACAAGAACTACGCCGACGCAGAGCGATGGTACGGCGAGGTGGTCGCTCGCTTTGGAAGAACGCACTTTGCGGCAGAAGCGCTGTACTGGCAGGCGGTGGCGCACTACAAGGCGACGAACGATCACGCGGTGCTGGGCAAAGTCGCCGGGGACCTTCGAAGCACGTATCCGTCGAGCGTGTGGGCGAGCAAGGCGATCCCGTGGTTGCACTAGGAACCGGGTAAAGCAGCAACAATTGCGAAGCTCTATGCCGAAAAAGAAGGCTGCTGGCATTCCACCCAAACTTACCGAGGGCGAGCAGGACCTGCTCTCTCATCTGGAACACGGCTATCAGCTTGAAACGGATTCTCTGGGCGGCAACCCGGTCTTACGTCGTTTGAAAGACGACGAACTCATCCGGCCAGTGTCTGCCAATGCCAGCAGCGTAAAGTCACTCGAACAACGCGGGTTGATTCACGCCGGTAAGGGTCAGGATCCGCTCACAATCGTGTGGCGTTTGGGCAAGCAAGGGCGAGTCGATGCCAAGTCAAGCGGGATACGAAAGTAACGGGAACACCGCGCCCGCGGACGATTGTCCTTAACTCGTTGGGCTTGCGGCACCAGGATGCTTCCACGGGCGTGTTTTCCCGTTTCTTCCGATTTCGGCATCCTGGCCCCGGCGAGTCAGGCGCCGTGACTCCCAGGATGTATTTGGGCCATGATTCCAGATCGCAAAGCCTTACGAACCTCTCGCATGATCGGATGCGGACCAGCGAAATCTCTTCGGCACTCTATGAATGTGACCTGAAATGCGCGGATGCCTTCGCTATCTGGCAGCGCGGTCGTTGCCGGTAACTTCAAGGAGGGTATGGGGCCGCAACAAAGATCTACAATAGCGATTGGCGATGGCGTCGCGGAGATGCCAAAACGCTTCTGGATCGTGATGGTTGTTTTGGGTGCGTGTGCCCGGCTGGTGGCGACGCCTTTTGCAGTGCGGCGCTATTCGGCGGGTACGCTCTCATTCACCGGCCAAGCGAACCGACAGGAGAGGCTGCCTGGCGTGCGCATTGTTTCTCTACTGGCGAGTGCCACCGAAATTGTGTGTGCCCTGGGTGCGGGGGAGATGCTCGTAGGTCGATCGCACGAGTGCGACCATCCGGAATGGGTACGGCGACTTCCCGCCTGTAGCGATCCCGCGTTTGATGTATCGGTTTCAAGCGGAGAGATTGATCGGGAGGTTCGGCGCAGAATCCGGGCTGGCGAACCCTTGTATCACATTCACGGAGAGCTGATTCGCGAATTGCACGCCGACCTGCTGATCACACAATCGCATTGCGAAGTCTGTGCCGTAACCCCGGGCGCTGTGGAGCGGAGTTGCGGACACGGTGGCCGGCAACTGTCCCTGTCCGCCAGCTCTTTGGAAGAGATTTTCGACAGTATGTTGCGGATTGCCCGGCAGCTTGCTCTGGAGGAACAAGGCAACGTCCTCGTTGCCCGCGAGCGGCGGCGCTTGGATGTGGTCAGGGACAAAGCCGGGCGGTTCAGGCGGCCCACCGTAGTGATGTTGGAATGGACAAATCCTCTATTCGCCATGGGAAACTGGGGACCCGAATTGGTGGATATCGCCAATGGCGAACTCCTGCATGGCAAGACAGGAGAATACTCGGCTGCTGTACCTGCTGAACAGCTTCGCCGCGCCGATCCCGAGTACCTGATCGTCGCTCCCTGCGGATTTGATTTGGAGCGGAGTCTGCGGGAACGAAGCGTACTGGAGCAATATTGGTGGTGGCATGAACTGAGAGCTGTACAAAACGGTAAGGTCGCATTTGCGGACGGTAATCGGTTCTTTAACCGGTCTGGAATGAGCGTCTCTCAGACGGCGGAAATCATTGCTGAAATCCTTCACGGCGTTTCCTTCGGCGAAAAGACCGAGGGAATTCACTGGCGCCGGAGCGAAGCGAAGGTTGCGCAGGGCTTGATTCGGAATGGTGCAAGCCGACCTTGACGAAAGCCGCCTTTCCGGCAGCAGTGGAAAAGACAATCGTGGATGCTTTTAGACCGGGCTCTCGGAACTAAGTCAGACTCGCTTTCAAACACCTCGCCTCCCCCCCAGCAGCACCCCGCGTGACGCTGCCGTCATTTTAAGCCGAACGGACTCAGCGATGGCCATCCAAGCATCTTCGAAGCGCCCCCCATCCCGGCTCAGGTCGAATTCGGGCAGTCGCGTAGCGCGCGCCTGCCCGATATCGCAATTGTTAGCGCGATTGCATCAAGGGCCGCAGCGAAACCCCAAAAGCGCCGCTGGTACCCGAGGGTGTGCAATCGTCGAGGGGAGGATGCGCTGTTGTTACTCTGGCCTTCAACGACGGGGAATTCGTGAAGTCGAACATGTCGTCAGGCGTGGTGGCGTCCTTATCACGCCGGGTCATGCTTGCTGAGTCCAAGAAACGCTTTTCGATCAACCTCAGAATCGAAGTGTGGTCGGTGACGACGTGGGAGACATACTTTGGCTTGGCAAAGGCTGAGACGGCGATGAACGGAACCCGCACACCGAGCTGGTCGAAGGCGGCACAACTCTTGGGATAGGGACCGGTTGGATTTTTTGCCAAGTCCGGACAAAGTTCCTCGGCATCGTTAACGCTGGTGTCACTCGTACTGGTGAAATTCCACGAGCACTCCGCGCCAGAACCAGGAAGTTCACTCAACGGTGGAAAGGAAAGATCCTCACACTGTCCAGGGAAAATTCCGTCCGGGGTTCGTTTTCCCGCCTGAACGGCATGCGGCGGCACCGCATGGTCGTAAAATCCTCCGGATTCATCCCAGCTGATGAAGAGGATTGAATCCTTCCAGTACGGTCCGTTGCGCAGGGCATTCACGACCTGCGAGACAAAATACTGCCCCCTTTGGATGTCCGTCGGCGGATGTTCGTCATTCTCGGAAGTGTTGGTGAGCACTCCGAGATTGGGATCGATGAATACCACCGATGGTAAAGTGCCATTTCCGGACACTTGCTGATAAAACGTGGAGAGCGGCAAATTGTGTTCCAGGTCAATTTCGTCGAAGAAGACGTCGGAAGCGACGTCTTGATAGTAGTCGGCCCACGAGACACCCTTTTTGTTCAGCAGGTCATAAATCGTGCCGGTAATGGGCACATAGCCGCCGAGGGGTGGAACAGCATCCGCCGTCGTCAGGTGACCAAAAGAGGTTGCTGCCTCCAGGAAAGAACGGTTTGGAAATGTCGGTCCGACGGTGCCGGCGAAATGCCGGTCGCTGATGGCAAAGGTCGACGCGAGCTTGTAATAGAACGGCAGGTCATCCTGGGTATAGAAATTCATTACCTCGTCCCCGTTCAAAGGCTCGTCGTCGCGCTCATAACCATCGTTCCGCGTGTCTTTAAAAGCGTCCTTCGGATCATCAAAATTCAGATCCACATGTTCCCCGAACCAGGAGTGGTCGGGATCGGTGATGCAGCGTGTATCGCTGTGTGAGGCATAAACAAGCACGCCCTCACTGTTTACGTTCGAGTTCGAGCAGGTTAGCTTCCCTGCGCTCACAGTGCATGTCAATCCGTCGACGCATCGGTTGTCGGCGGACAAGCATGCACCATGGCCATTGTGATAGGGGCTGCCAGGGGCATACCCGAGCGCGCCGAAATAGTTATCGAACGAGTGGTTCTCCTGGATGAGAACGATGATGTGGTTGACCTTATTCAGATTGCCTTCGGCGAACGCCGGACGAACAATCCAAACCACTGAGAGCACTGCCAACAAGGCAGTTCGCGACAGCTGTGACATATGGACCTCTTTGAATGTTGGTAAGAAAATTCATGGTCGAACAATGTTAGTGCGAGGTCGACACGTAACACCCGTAATTGTAAAGTACCCGACCTACATGAACGCTGGATGAAGGAATCGTAAACAGCGGATGAATGAACCTCGTCCTTGATCTCCAACTCGCAAACTATTGATTTCACTTAACATTTCTGGACAGGCTCGAGCCTTCGGTTGCGCCGGGAAAGAACGGGAGTTACTTTCACAGGCACCCAGGTTGCTCTCCGCTTCCATTTCGGTGTAGATTTGGAGCCACTGTTGATCCTTGTGTAGGGGAAAATGGCGCTTCGCAGGAAGATAGCATTGCTGTGTCTCGTGCTGACCTTATGGTCGGCTGTGGCTGTTGCTGTCCACCAGCATTCGACCACAGATGAGGCAGCGAGATGTACAGTCTGCGTTGCCGCGCATTCGGCCTCTCCACAAACCAGCTTCCACCTCGTACAGACAAGGCTTGTCGCGGTATCCGTCGATCAGTCCGAAGAAATTCCCGCCAAGCAACGTCTGATTGCGTTTCCACTCTCCGTTCGTCCACCTCCCAGCGTTTAGAAACCAGGTGAAATCCACATCCCGGAGCTAGTTCCCGGGCAATCGGTCTTATTTCCCTGTCTATTCTCCCGGAGGAAGCAATGTTTATCTACGAGTGGCGGCTTGCCACTACGCTCGCCGTCATGGTTTTTCTTGCCGCAGTGGGGGCACAGGCTCAGTCCATCAGCGGAACCGTAACCGATCGCAGCGGTGCGGTGGTTGCGAACGCCAGGGTCGAGATCCATAACCCCGTCAGCCAGTATGATCGGTCCACTACGACGGACTCGACTGGCCGCTTCAGTTTCACCAACGTTCCCTTCAACCCTTATCACCTCTCGATAACCGCGCCTGGATTCGCCGTTTATGCACAGGACGTTGAGATTCGCTCCAACGTACCACTCGAGATCCCGGTCAAACTGCAAGTTTCCGGATCAAGCACGACCGTCACCGTGGAAGCGGGGCAGGACCTGGTGGAAAACGATTCCACGGCCCATACCGACATAGACAAGAACATGTATGACCGGCTGCCACTGGAAAGCCAGTCGTCGTCGTTGAGTTCGCTGGTTACGCTGGCCTCGCCGGGAATCAGCGCGGATTCGAATGGGTTGTTCCACGGCATGGGCGATCACGCCGAGAACTCCTTCTCGATCGATGGGCAGCCGATTACGGATCAGGTCAGCAAGGTCTTTTCCAATCAGGTTCCGGTGGATTCGATTCAGTCGCTTACCGTCATTGCCGGCGCGCCTCCGGCGGAGTATGGAGGAAAGACCAGCATCGTGGTTGTTGCTACCACACGGTCCGGCCAGGGAATGACCACGCCTCATGGCGAAGTGTTTTCTTCCTACGGCAGTTTTGGCACGGCAAATCTCGGTTTCAACCTGGGTTACGGCGGCAAGACCTGGGGCAATTATATTTCGGCAAACGGATTGAACACGGGCCGCTTTCTCGACCCTGCCGAGTTCGTCGTGTTTCATGACAAAGGGAACGAGGAAAACTTTTTCGATCGCGTGGATTGGCAACCTTCCCAGAAAAATGCAATCCAGTTTAACCTCGGATTTACACGGTCCTGGTTCCAGACGCCCAATAGCTATGACCAGCAATTGCAAACCTGTACCGTCTTGTCCTCTGACTGCAACGCTTCCGGCACCACCGTCCTCAATCCTGTCACCGGTGGGCTTCTGGGGTTGACCGATCAGCGGTCACAGATTCGAACGTTCAACCTGGCTCCATCCTGGACGCATGTGCTGAATCCCAAATCTGTGATCAACGTGGGGGCGTTCGTGCGGCACGACCAGTACAACTACTACCCCAGCAGCAATTACTTCTCCGATCTTGGTCCCCTGCAGGATGAGACCGTCGGGCAGTTGCGGTTTCTCACGAATGCGGGCCTGCGCGCATCATGGTCCTATGTCAGGGGGATTCACAATATCAAGGTCGGCGGCACTTATGAGCAAACGTTCCTGACCGAGAATGACACATTCGGAATCATCAATCCCGGACTGCTCTCCAGCGTCGGTTGCCCGAACCCGAACAGTAAGTCGACGGTGACACCTGAGGAGTGTGCCGCTCTGGCTCCGTACGATCTGACCGCCGGCGGAGGTCTCTACACCTACCGTGGCCACACTGACGTCAAAGAGCTGGGTCTCTATGCCGAAGACACAATCACCAAAGGCGCCTGGAACGTGTACTTTGGCGTTCGCGGGGATAAATACAACGGCCTTGAGGCTTCGTCGGGACAAGTGGAACCACGTGCCGGCGTCGCCTACAACATCAGGCCTAGCAACACCGTGCTCCGCGTGTCTTACGCGCGAACGATGGAGAGCCCGTTCAACGAAAACCTGATTCTCTCCGGGACGGGTTGCAACAATCAGGTTGTCGAAGCGATCATGGTCGTCGCCCAGCTCCTCGCCTGCACCACATCGCCACTGAGACCCGGGTTCCGGAACGAATTCCACGCGGGCCTGGAGCAAGCGTTCAGCAGATACTTCGTTCTCAGTGGTGAGTACGTCTGGAAGTACACGCACAACGGTTATGACTTCAACGTGTTCGGAACGACTCCGATCACTCTGCCCATCGAGTGGCATAATTCCAAGATTCCCGGATTTGCCATTCGCG
>Ga0123355_10003383_pt1 | contig 22833 bp, 9 predicted proteins | sample TergutEmb28metaG_3_FD_89872 | JGI IMG/M metagenome (GOLD analysis project Ga0123355, IMG submission 89872) | Embiratermes neotenicus P1 segment gut microbial communities from Petit-Saut dam, French Guiana - Emb289 P1 | ecosystem: Host-associated > Arthropoda: Insects > Digestive system > Gut ... | reverse complement strand
AGCTGTAAACACAGTCTAGTGTTCCTGAGGATGGGCGAAATTATCGCCCGAAACATGTTGATCTGATTGAAATTATTAATAAATCTATTATTGTTGCATCTAGTTGGCTGTTTATATTATTATGTTATTACAAAAATGCAATCTGTGGGCAAAATGTAGAATTGTTTATTGTCAAAGACGGCGATACATAATGTAACCACTAAGCTGTCCTGTACAAGACGAAAACCCATAGTCAAGCACTCTCAGCAAATACACAATACGACATGCTGCCACAGCACCCTGTTAGTGCAACGAATTGAATCAGTGACTGTTTTAAACGTGACTTTAGCGAAGAAAGTGTAGCTCCCTGATGATGATTTTAGAATCGAAACATGCCGGAGAAATTTTAATGTTTTAGTGTGAAATTTTATGTATGTGCGTCAGTTGGTCAATAATTAACCTTTTGACGCCGGAATTATTTTTTTAAATTTTAGCACACCCTGTATATAAAATGTGAATAATACAGGAACTAAATATGTTATATTTATGAAACAAACTGCATTTGGAAGAGAAAAAAACGGAGAGTATATGCCGTGTTTAAAATATTCAGTACCTATATTTGTTGAATAAATATATAAAATGCAACATGTAGAGATTAGCGGTGCGATACGACCACTATAGTCGACGTTAGGCGTCGAAAGGTTAAATAAGAGTAATACAATGTTTCGTTGTGTTTAATCCGTTCAACTTGAAGGCAGAACTGTTACTGTAGACACGGCTTGCTGCAGGATTCATGGACACTGCAAGTGGGATTTTGCTCACCAAGCGTTCTGGGTTTTTGTATGAGTCTCGAAATATACAGCGATTTTTTCCTTAAAGATAATACAGTGGATGAATTTCATTCTCGGTTTTGGGTAGCAAGATCGCGTCCTGGCCGTCTATCCCAGTGGAGATAGCCTCCATCTCCCACTGAGTAGGAACATGGATGGGTAACGGAGCGGTTTGTGTAGAAGAGGCAAATTCCTGCTTCTGAGGAAGACAGAACTATGGTCTTTCAGCGAGGAGTCTAGTCACTATACTAACTGAGCTACTGCACCTGAGGCGAAATACAGATAACCTTCTTCTTCTTCTTGGTTCTTTCTTAAGTCAGTCTGTAGGTCTTCAAAATTACTGGCCGAGAATCTGAAGCAGAGGCATTACATCGAAAGTACAGTGGTGGCTGCTTGTTGGTGCTGCGGTACTGCATAATTCATAAGGAGTTCCAGCGCTCTTCTGTAAGGAAAAGGCAAAGAGAAGCAGCGGGACTGCCTAGGAATGTCAGGGGAAAGGCTTAATTTATTAATTGGACCCAACGTGGCAGTAAAACAACCATGGATTGGCTAGGGAGCAACGCTGTGGTTTCGTCTTGGTGGAAGGATGGTTGGAGAGAGATGATGGATGGATTAGTGAAGGAATGAGTGCCTCTTTGGAGGGACGGATGAAGCAATCAGTTTTGATTTTGATACACTGTAGAACAGATGAGTTAATATGGATTGGCGGCAACATTTACATTTAAAATGCTCTACTCTACTTGATATCGTGACTTAATGCTATACGGTTATTACCACATTCCTAGAATTAGGCGTGGTTCATGATGTGGTGGGCCACAAGCTGCTTGTTAAATGCAGGCAAGATGACGAAAAGTGTTGGAGAGACCCGGAAGTTCAGAGACAATCTCGCAGCTCTGGACCCTTAAATCCATTCCAATACAGTAAATAATGAGGACGACAATGATAAAGATTATGGTTGTAGTGGGGGGGGGGTGCACAAATATAGGGCGCATGGTAGCTCGGGTGACTAAGTAGTTTAACGCGTCTGGACTTTAATTATTAAACTTGCATCATGTCAAAATTCTGAAATTCTGGTGCCTAGATTTTTGGGTTAGCTCAGAGATTTTTGGAAAATTTCTGCCCTTCCGATTGTAGCGAATTTTGGGAACATGACGAGTTTTAAGAAAGATGAGGAATTGGCACAAATATAGGGGGCAAGGTAGCTCGGGTGACTAAGTAGTTTAACGCGTCTGGATTTTAATTATTAAACTTGCATCATGTCAAAATTCTGAAATTCTTGTGCCTAGAATTTTTGGTTAGCTTCGAAATTTTGGGAAAATTTCTGCATTTCCCATTGTATGGTAGTGGTGAACTTGGGGAAAATGACAAGTTTTAAGAAAGATGAGCACTTTTCACTTCACATTAGTTCAAATATTTTCCTATGACGTATCTGTATTTTAAGCTTTAGAAACAAAGGTTCTGCGCTTGGTTCATGGACAGGACACCTTTACATGCAGTTGTTCATGATTTATTGAACAATGCCACCAGTAGCTCACATTACACAGGGAGATTCACAAATGTATCTCAAATTTTATGGTTTTAGGCTCATTCATTAGATTACTCCAGTCAGAAATTCCATATAATCGTAAGTACAAGCCTAAATTCTTGTGATTTTATCGATATTTCAAGATTTAAAAAGTAAGCGAAGAAATATTTAAGATAAAGCTATGTTGTTCAATTTTCAATACATTTTCCAAATGGCACCCATTAACACATATCCTAGCACATCTGTAAAACTAATTCGATCATAGATTCTCAGTCGAATAATCAGTCGTTTCGACCATAAAACTGGCCACCCAAATCTCCGGATTTCAACGCTAGAAAATCTTATCTCTGGGTACATATGTGATATGTAATCAAGAACTCGAATAACGAGATGCGTCGCTGTGCCGCATTTAGAATGCTCAGCCCATATAACGCAGAACGTTTACAAACTTATGCCAGCTTTTTACTTGACTGACAGATGTGACAGGTTTTGTTTTGTAGCTTAGGGTGACAATGTGCAACGTGCCTTAATGTCAATTCAACAGAAACATCTCCCCTGAGTACTTTTCATTTATTACTATTTTTAACTTTCATCCACAGAATGCGACGAAGATCTGTTGCACGTTAGGGCGAGACTCAATTTTGCATGTTCTTTCTAATTCGGAACGTTTTCGTGACTAAGATCCTGACGTTGACGTCAAGAGGTGTCCAGCGTTCTGTGTAGCATCGAAAGGAAAATTATTGAACAAGCAGGAAAATTGTGCAAAAAGGAGGTTATGACCTACTTTTAAGCACTTTGTTAGAACATATCTGCAGGGGTGGGAAAAACCGCTGGACGCCTCGGTGAGGATAGTTGGTTTACCGTCTGGGATCCTTACCAAGCATCTCCCGAATATAAGTCTGATATGATGTCGCTTGGGTCAAACTCTCGGAGCGGTTATATAAATACGGTAGCAGCTGTCATAATAAAAGTGTGTTTCAATTAATGTGATGATACAGCAGCCATAAGGCCACTCAAGGTCACTGCACAGAAACGTTAAACAGGACAGATAAAATAACAGTCCACAGAAATAAGACAAGAAGAACAATTCACTTCAGGAAACAAAGGGCGTAAATGATACTACAGTTATGACATTAAAACAGAATGAGGTGAGATAATCTTACCCAGAAAATATCGGCACTTCATGTTAATGTAATTCAGGTACAAACATGCAGGCCCAGCAGTACAAGGAAACAGCGTAATGATATCAAGAGTAACAACGACGACGACGACGGCGACGACGAAAACAACAAGAACAACAACAAACAACCCTGTAAGTAAAAATTTAAAAAAATTGATTGAAGTGAAAGAAAAGTAAAGTGTAATCTAACAATACCAAACCGCGTATGTATGTATGTATGTATGTATGTATGTATGTATGTATGTATGTATGTATGTATGTATGTATGTATGTATGTATGTATGTATGTGAGTGTATGTATGTATGTATGTATGTATGTATGTATGTACGTGTGTGTATGTATGTATGTATGTATGTGTGTTTGTATTATGTATGTGTGCATGTACTATGTATTACGTACTATGTATGTATGCAAATATATATGCAAGTATGTGCATATGTATTTATGTATGTATGTATGTATGCACATTTATGTATATGTGTGTATACATGTAAATTCCTTCATACACCACAATGTACGTACATATTTTCTTTTCTGATGTAATGTACAACCGATTCACACCAAACCTACCTTAGTGCTACAATGTAACCATTTTCTATACTTTCCCATAAATCTAACCGGATAATGAGCTCATGAAAAAGAAAACTGTGGCTACTTCCTGCCCCGTCTTGAACTCATACACATACCCAGTGTTTCCATTAGCAACAAAATACAGCGTAAACGATTTTACAAAATAAATATAAGCATAAGTATGTATGTGACGTATTATGTCAGAGTTAACTGTCATCGTCAGTGCACAGTAAGAACAGAACGTGCTGTGCCTTGCTGCTCAACCCACTTCAGAAGCAAAGCACTTATATTTTTTTCATGCATCCATTTATTCATAAATATTAAATATTACATAACATGAATTATTCACTAATACTGACGAGACAGCCGATTAAATTCAATTTTAAAATAAACATGAATAATACAAAGAAAATTCACTTTAAAATGTTTACCCCCTTACCGAAGCTTCCATTTTGTAAACACCTTTAAAGGAATTGGGCCTTACTTACAAAACGCTGCGTAATATAAATCAAATCTGTCGTTCTTTGAAGCTGATCACAACCAAAGTAATTATGAATTAAGCATACTGTACTGATTAAAAACTACGGCATTGTTCTAATTGCTTGTTATCGATTCGGATTCAAAGTACTCACAGGTATATCGCATAATGTCTTAGCAGCTTTAAAGTGCTTTTAATTATGTGAAAGAGAGCTTCAGAAAACCGTAAGTAATTCACTGCGAAAGATTACGAAAATTTTACTGGATTATTATGTACAGACTGTACATCTGACACTAAAGGTTACGATGAAAACAAGCAATTACCGTCTTTAATAGGAACTGACTAACGTGCCGAGCGATTTAGATGTCCCTAAACCGAATAAAAAAATTCGATATCGATAGAAAGTTAAAGTAAAGGTAAAGGTAAAGTTCACCCTAGAATGGGCAAGGAAAGTATAGCTCTACTTTTTCTTTAATATCGGTGCTGGATGGGGTGTGTGTTCAACTCCACGCTCCGGCCGCTTTACTTCCGGGAAAGAGACCCAGAATCTATTGTATAGGAGGCCGGGTGGGCTCCAGGGCCGGTCTGGATGTGTGCGGAAAATCTCCTCAGCACCGGGATTCGATCTCGGGACCTTCCAGCCAGTAGTGCGTCGCATACCGACTACGCTATCCCGGCCCCAATTTCGATATAATACTCGGCAATATCGAAAAGAAATGACGTATCGATTGCAATTCCTATTACAAGGGTCCAAAACTGGAACAAAGAATGACGCATTTCCATTTACCTATCTCCAAGTATTAGTTTCCACAATACCAAGCCCTGATAGACCGAAAGCAAATCGAAGCAGCTAAACCTCATCCATCAGTCTTACAAGTCCAGTTTGTTTTAAGGGCCAGTAAACAGCAACCAAGTTCTAAGTTTACTTTCCAATTATATGGTCACATTACATCCCCTTAAAACCGCCAGATAATAATAATGCTAATAATAAAATACAGACCATATGATGCCCAAAGAATAATCTTCCGTGACGTCACTTCAGTAAATATATGTACGTAACACACCTGCTCTACCTTTTTTTTTTTGGTATCCAAACACTGCACCCCCTCTTGGCTGGATTTAGTTTCTATCCCCTACGTCTCTTACTGGGGGTAAGAGCATACAGACCGCTGTTAATTAACCGTAATTGGCAAACGATGAAGAGATCTGATACCCAACAAATCCACTCACCACTCATGCAACCTATATATATAGGTAGAGGGCAGTATATTCATTATATATGCACCCACCCCCGTTCGACCTAAAACTCTCTGCATCTCTGTATCCGTCTTTGTTCTACGGGGTGAACCGGAAGGGGTTTGAGTTAAGACTTGGAAGGGAGACGAGGAGTTCTGATTGATCACCAGGCTGACACATTTGATGATGTAATGTTTCAGTTGCCGCTAAGTCGGTATGCAATGCGGGATGACGAGCGGGGAACCATTGGTCGAATTAGGGGACTAGAAACGTCTAAATGCTCCAAAGTGTCCAGCTCGGTTGAGGGGCCCACACAGTTTTCTGTCCGAAGATTACTGTAGACTCTGGCCACGGGGTTAAAGCGGATGGGTACACAGATCACGAGAGTCCTCTCGTAACCTGTGTACTGAACAATCACCCAAAGAGAGTGGCGATACAAGATGCTGTACTAACACAATCTGACCTCCTGAAGATGAGCACAATATTGCTCGAAACATGTAGAGGAATGTAATAAATGTATTAAAATAAAGAATTTTTGCATCAAGTTGGTAAAAAAGACTATCATTATATTAGGATGCACGGTCAACAGAACGTAAAAAAGTCTTACAGATGTTTACAAACGATTTATAAAAATTTATGTCTTTTCCGAAGACGCTATGACTAGGAACTTTATTTTAACATCTTTATTAACAGACCGTCATAAAAAAAGGCAAAGTTATCCGGCTACAGGGCCGGTGTGGCCCAGAGGACGGGTAGAGGTATAGCTCTACTCTTCCATGACCGCGGCACTAGAAGGGGATGAGTGGTCAGCAGCACGCCCCGGGCCGCACTTTACCACCGGGAAAGACCCGGTACCCATTTTACAGGAGGCTGGGCGGGCCCCAGGGCCGGTCTGGACGGGCGGAAAATCTCTTCCCCACCGGGATTCGAACCCGGACCGTCCATCCCGTAGATCAGTCGCTATACCGACTGAGCTACCCGACCCATAATACACCATGATAGTTTTTTTTATTCCTCACCTTTATTTGGTCTTGCTCATGTATAATGAATGAAATCAATTCTTCCTACCTTGGCTGAAATCCTGGCACTGATGGAATTGAATCGAAACTCACCTGCGAATAGAAGAAAGAGTGGCATCAGATTACATTTTGCTGTAACGAGACAAAACACACTACATTCTGAAAAATTTTTTTCTACTGGAAGCTACAGTTCAAAGTTCACGTTATATTCTGTATGGAAAGGCAGTGAATTTCAAGAGGTATTGTATGAAGTATTTCCATAACTAACCTGCAGTTTAAAATGACTTCGTTAGAGCATAAAACCCTGCCACTTGTATTTACAAAAAAAATAATACTCTCGCTATACTTATGAGCACACTGGATTTAAACCGACATTTTTTTTCTCTCTTGGTCTTCTGGGAATTAATAAAAAAAAAATCGCAGTTTCGTACGGCATAATAACAGAGAAATCATAGCGATGACAGAATTTTTGCAGATACGCAAACTAGGAATGAGAAAACAAAAAAAAAATGTTGTAAATAAAAATGAAAAAATCATAGGGGCGAAGGGAATATTGTGTAATAGGGTGAGAAGTGCCAAGGGACTTCTTGATACGCACTGGGAGTCGAAGGGTATTATAGCACGCGATTCACTTTCATTCAACCGTTCTGCTTTATTCTGAGGGCAAAAAAAAAAAATGATTGATTACTGGCGGGTTCGATTTTGCACTCCCTCGATACCAACGCACCCTATCAGCCAGTAGCATTACCCTTGTCTCTCTTCACCCGCTCTAAGATCTTACGTGTATTACGTCACATGATATCGAGTGTTTTAACTTTGTTCCCATCACTGTCATGCGTCATAAAGTCATCACCGGTTTTTGCTGAAGTTGACTGTTGGACAGAAAGAGAAAGTAGATGGATTATATCACCAAAAAAATTTATCTTGTGGAAGAAAATCTACGACAATCTAAATTTGTGTTGACAGTTATGGATAATGGGATTATAAGTCGCGTAAGCGAGGCGATAGGATCAGGACCACGACGTTTGATCGAACTACAGAACCTTGAAATCTGAAACAAGAGGCCGAGTTCTGTTTTGTTGTCGTGAGAGCTAAGGGAGAAAATTTATAAGTCTAACCAGGCAACATTTTATAGTTTGCCGTACTATCTCGTATGAACAAAATGTCACACTCAGTTGAGTTATCTCAAGATATGCACAGCAGATGACAAACAAACGTGGCGTTCTTTCAGTCGGTATTACAGAGTCGACTTTGATTTAAAAAAAATGTTTGCAGACCATTATTTTTTGTATTTATTCTATCAACTTCTAACGCAGCGGCTCAGTCAGTATAGCCATTAGCCTTAAGGCAGGGCCTTCCGGGATTACAATTCCAGTAGAGGAGAGACATTTTTGGTTTTTCGGAAACGTCGATTCAGAATCTGGGACTCACGCAGTCTCCTAATTCTTGTGTGCCGGGTTCTTTTTTTATTTTTTCCAGAAAGCTCAGTTGCCGGAGCGTTAAGTTAACCACTCGCCTCTATCCAGCAAACAGGCAACAATGCGAAGAACCTCAACTCTTTTTCCCTCTACGCCTCGTGGACAAGGAAAAAATGAGCCTTACTTTATAAAGTTCGTAGCTCAGGTATTTAGTGCAATAGTGATGTCAAGGCGACACAAGTTTTTCTTGGTTTCCCTGTGTCTATAACCAAACGCTGAGATGGTTCCCAAGATTCTAAGTTGCCACTACATGCTTCTCATGTAGCCCTCCCGACTTAAATTTATTAGTAACCAAATTCATATTTTATATATATGTAAAATAACCACTGCCACCGGGTGACAACACAATTGCAGTAAATTATTATTATTGTTATTATTATTATTATGTATACCTCAGTGGCTATAATGTATAAGATTACATTAATGGAAAAATTATGGTACAGGTCGAGCTGTCTCGAAATTTGTTCTTGATTTTTCAACGGGTATTATGTTAATTGTCTCGTGAAGTTTAAAAATCCCTTCACATCTTCGGGCTTACAAAAGGGCTGGTTATTCACCGTGGAATTGTAATAAAACATTTTCGAAAGATTGTTTAATTTGTTAGAACTTTTTAAATGATGTACGTTAGTCAACTGTACGCTGCACAATTTACTTGTGGTCCGGTATAAACCCTGTCAAAGTCAGAAGTTAACACAGTGATAAAGTTTGAAGGGACCCTTTCCCCACTTTTGATATCCAATGTAATTTCTCTTCCATGCTTGCTGAGACTGGGTTAGTTCACGTGCTGTCCGGTAGGTGGATAGTACAGTAAATTTACGGAAAGTGTAAGGCATCCTCTTAACAGACGTTACAAATGGGAAATTTGATATTTTTGCGATGGTACAGACGCATATTGTTACATTCTGGGTTTGTGACACCCTACAGTTTGATACGCAAAAAAGAAAAATTTCGTAGCAATGAGCTGGCTCCATTTCCAGTGAAAATTTCCCTTGTTTACTCTGTGTGACATTTTTGCATCAACTGCTGTGTCGAAGTGTCGAAGCCTCTCAACCTGCCTCTTCCCTGACAAGAAAACAAACCAAAAAACCCAATATGGATGGCGCAAATTTATTAGCTGATTTCAAAATAAAGGCGAAGCAGTGAAATACTCCAAATTTAGCTTGTTTAGTAACACAGTAACAAATGCAGAGATTTTATAGCTCTAAATTACCCAAATTATTTTTATAAACATAAAAAATCTTTTGAAAAATCGTTGATAAATAGCTTCCTTCATATAAATACGAATATTTCGACACCGCCTGCCATTTAACGTCATTTGTCAAGGACTGAGTATTTATTGCAGGTGAAAGTATGTACATTTGGGGACCGTTTAATGATTAACTCCATCTGTCATGTTTGGAATTCAATATGTAATGTGCGAGTGAATCAGATACGCACTTACTCATCCCATCACACACTGAAATTTATTACCTATTCTACCTATATGGTGAGGTAAATTCAGTCAAAAACACAACTAAAAATATATGGTTAAATGATGGTGTTTATTAGCAGTGGAAAACTACATGTTTCGGCCTATAGCGGCCATATTCAGGTTTTGGCAAATTTCTTGCTAAAAGAGTTTTATATAATATGCAAGAAAGTTGCAAAAACCTGAAGATGGCCGCTATAGGCCGAAACATGTAATTTTCTATTGTTAATAAACACCATCATTTTGCCGTATATTTATAGTTGTGCTTTTAACTGAATTTACCTCACCATATAGTTTAAACACACAACAGAGATGGCACTCTCAGCCTATTCTAATATTATATGTTGCGCCCTTTCCTTTTTAATACAAGAAGAAATAAACTCTAAAAGCACTTAAAATTACATTTGACCCACCTAAACACAGCAGTTATCGCGTGTACAACTCGCGTTAACATTAAATGTTAGTGTGTAGGCAGAAGACGTTTAATGTGTTTTGTATCATTATCGCAACAAACAGCAATGGCTTCTTAGAAACTTGTTAACAGACTGAACTTCACTATTGTGCGGTACGAACAGACATACAATTCGTGCTTTGGAAGGAGTTAAAATATTTCAGTGCGGAAGCCATGCAAACACAAATGTAATACTATGGCGTGTTAAGGGAGGAGATTAAAAGGAATATATTATGTTTACGCATGTCCAAACACATTTCTTTCTGAAACAGTTAGAACGCCGGAATCGTTAAGGAGAGACAAAAGATTTTTGTTTTTGTGTAAAGGAAGGTGAATTATTAGGAAGAATGTGACATTTCCCTTGTAGATTTACCTCTAAAGAAGGGAAGGAAACAGAGAAAGGAGAATTATACCAATGAAATATCTTGAACAGGAAGGAAATATGTCATATAATATACATGTTTGTAATATATTATCCGAAGTTTTTGGAATTTTCGCTCTCTTTTTCTATATATATATATATATATATATATATATATATGTGTGTGTGTGTGTGTGTGTGTGTGTGAATAGCCTATTAAGGAAAAGTTAGTTGACAAGACATTTATATCACGTTCTTCGCTCCCGTTTTCCTCACTCCATCACACTTCCTATAGTTAGAATCGGCTTTGCATCTGTTTGAATTTTTGTAACAATGTTAACAGGGGCCACTAAATCAATAAGTGTTCTGTTGGAATAGAAAAAAATAAAATACATTGCCTATTGCTACTGCTGTTTTTATCAGATATCAGTGCCAGCATCTATTTTTTCTCTACGTTTTTTTCCCCCGTGGCACACAAACCAAACGAAGCCAGATGAATGATTTTTTTACTTCCATTGAATTTCTACCCCATGCTAGGCAATCTTACAATAGGAAGTTTTTCCTAGCTTACGGTCTTATCGTAATTTGGTCTTGGGTAATCACTAATAGACATAAATATATACAAAAAAACAAAGCAGTATAAATAATACATACAGTATTGTAATGTTACATCTTATCACATATCCGATAAACAATGACAAGTCCTTTTCCAAACTGCAGCTACTTAACGACCATTAGCTTAACAAAACGTCTGCCATGAAATGAAAGCGAGAAGGGCATAAGTGCCCTTTGACTAGTGTACAAAATCATCAGACGATAATGATCGCAAAGTTTATTAGTTCTGAGATTTATATTTTCTGTTACTGTCCCATTATGGATAATGCTACATATTTAGAAGGCATGACATGACATGACATCGCGCAGTATCGTAGGTTCAGGACTACTCTGCGGCCCCATTCTTGAGTGTAGAGGAGTTGGTAAACATCTAAAGCAGTGCTACTTAACCGCCGGGCCGCGGACCGGTACCGGGCCATGGCATCAATTATACCGGGCCGCGAGAGGTTCTCTTGGAATTTGTAATTTTAATTTTTCTAAGAGTTTTTTATGAGTAAATATTTTATAGTGGAAATATTCTGAGGAGAATAATATTCGCGAGTGTGTGGAAATCTCAGACCCAGATGTTGGCCTGAGGAAAGTAAAACATGCTACAAGATTTCATTAGTCCAGTGATTGATAACTAATTTAAATGTAATTTTATATATGTCAACATGCCACACCGTACACATAAGTGTACTAATACTCTTTATGATTATGCCATAATTAATTATTAATACTTATGTTAGTTTAATGTATGAACTTAAAAAATTTGGAAAGGTATTTAGGAGTAAATTTGTTGGGACCGGGCCCTATTCTTATAAAAAAAAAGGAATTTACCGGGCCGCGATCTCACAAAGGATGAGAAACACTGACCTAAAAGGACTAAGTCATAAACCCCAAAGAACACAACCTGAGTTACAAACTCCGCAAAAAGTTGAAATATGAAATAATTTTGTGTTCAGTTATAATATCATATGAATTATTTTTGATTATCGAATATGTTGCTTTATATTCTCTTTTTCTATAAGATACTTTCACAGTAACACGTCATAATGTTTAAAAATCATACTTATAAAATATCCCTAGATTATATTAAATAATATCTGACATTTTCTCATGTTGAGGCTCCCACATACTTAACAATGTCCTTTTAGTATACATTGTATATATTTAGTATACATTGTATATATTTAGTATACATTGTATATATAGTATACATTATATATACTTCCAATTCTATTTTGCATTTCTCTTGTTTTTCCTGCCCTCACTTTATGTTGTTTGTCTTGTTCTTGCAAGTGGGCCGCGATAGCTCAGTCGGTATAGCGAATCGCTATTGGCTGGACGGTCCCGGGATTGAATGTGGGTAGGAGTGAAATTTTCGCACCCGTCCGGACCGGCCCTGGGACCTACATAGCTTCCTATACGAGAGTACCCGGTCTTTCTCGAGAGTAAACCAGCCACAACCATCTAGCTCCTAGGTTAAAGAACGAGTAGACCTAAACGTCTACTCTCAGTCTCGTCCTTCGTGGCTTGTTGTAGGGTGAATTATAACTGAACTCGTCTTTGCAGTTCTTTTGTTTATCATTACTGGATGTTATAATGTATTCACTGCTGGGTTTGGGTCCCTGCAGTCGCGGTACAGTGCAGTACGTGCTGTGTGGGTCTCGTTAAAAGAAGCCACTTCTCGTTACTGCAGACATAAACTCAAACATTTATGTTTATGGTTCCGTGCATCGCTGATCATTATTAATAATTTTCCAAAGAGATGAAACACAAAGCATTCTATTTATTATTCTGCAAGCTCACTCTACATGTTTCGGGTATCAACCACACCCATCATCAGGAGTACACAAAAGTGTAACTACAGCCTCCGGAACTGGTCACATTTTTTGTGAAGCTACCTCCCTCCAACGTGGCCAAGCTAGCTTTGTCACGTTGGAGGGAGGTAGCTGCACAAAAAATGTGACCAGTTCCGGAGGCTGTAGTTACAGTTTTGTGTACTCCTGATGATGGTGTGGTTGATACCCGAAACATGTAGAGTCAGCTTGGAGAATAATAAATAGAATGCTTTGTGTTTCATTTCGTTGGAAAAGCTAGCTTGGCCACTTTGGGGGGCGGTAGCTGCAAAAAACTGTGACCAGTACCGGCGGCTGTAGTTACAGTTTTGTGTACTCCTGATGATGGGTGTGGTTGATATCCGAATCATGTAGAGTGAGCTTGCAGAATAATAAATAGACTGCTTTGTGTTGCATCTCGTTGGACAATTGTTAATATAATCTCAACCACAACGAACCGTGTCCACGGAACATCACTGCCACACGACAACATATACTGTCACACAACTTTAGAACCGATATTTATCACGAACCAATAACACGTACTTACAAGCAGCTGACACGCAAATTTCAAAAAGGAAAATAAAATTATGTCCGAATTGATAGAGGGGAGAGACCACCCAATAACCTCGTCAGACACCGACAGAGAGCGATAAGTGAAACTATGCACATATCTAAGAATTCTGAAGATTAACGCCGTCTGTCTCATACTCAGAGCAGCCACGTTCCTTAAAATACACAATAAATCCATCAGTCAATCATGTACTTTCTCCCAATAAGCCTGCATAATTCTCAAGAATTCCCATCAAAATAGCTTAAGTTAAAAATAAACAAAACAATCCAGTAACATAAGACGACAATCGGCGAAAATTGGTATTAATTAATTTCGCGTCGCCCTTGACTTTACTTACCTCAGGCAGGGCACTAACTTTAATACAGTTTAATTTGTTGGCAGACACGTCTAAAGTGAACATAATCGGCCATATTTGTTAAGACACCAAAAAAAAAAAAAGCCCAGTTTTTTTCTCCTGGTAAACATTTTAATTTCCTGCGCCAAACTGTATCAATCTCCCCCTACAAACCACCCCTTCCACCTTCCAACCCCTTCTATTTTTTATTTTATTTTTTAATATACGTCACTCGCATGTGAGATGATATCTAACCTCCCCACCCACCGCCCTTACACCAGCTGTCCCCGATAAACCCACCCCTAAACAAGCGAGTCAAGGGGTGGGTCGATAACATGCTCTTATCCCCAGAACCAGACAGGTCTATATCCACACTGGAGCACCAGAATCGGGGCCCAGCAGCGCCATTTTGTTACCCACGTGGACATTTCAATTAACAGCCAAGTGGGATGGATTGGAGCTAACAGCATTGCTGAGCTGTTACCGTCATTTGTATTATGTATTATGCAAATCAGTTTCCTCTTTATGGCCTCTAGAACTATAACGTCTAAGTAAGCAACATGACATTCGTAATGCCGTAAATAGGGCATCATTTTGTGCAATATTAAGTAACATAATTACAGGTAACTCCGATCCAAGCGGCCGCGCGGTTTAAAGTGTGGATCTGCTGCAGCTCGCTTGTTGGGAATTGGGTTCGAATCCCGCCAGGGACATGGATGTCTCTCTCTTGTGACTGTTGTGTGTTGTCAGGTAAAGGCCTCTGCGTCGGGCCGATCACTGTCCAAAGGAGCCCTACCAAGTGAGGTATGTCTGAGTGTGATCGTAAAACCTCGACAATGAGGAGACCCTGGCCTACTAGCGGCTGTTGTATCACGGGAAAAAATTAAATTTGACAGGCTATTATTACGAAGACTGGTATATTCTTCGACCGTGCAGTTTGGTACAGACAGCGACGTTTCGGAGGCTCGAACTGCCTCCATCCCCACAGCAGAAAAATATGACTCTTAATTCCCTGTTCTGAAGAAGGAAGTCCCAGGTTATTCCGAGACGCTAACACCTGTCTAACAAAGCACGCGGCGTCATATTTCATACAAACAGACGGGGGAAGTTCAAACCTGAGGCTACACTGTGATCACGTATTGGCTGCGCTCCAAAGCAGGAGATTTTGATCAAATTTTTTATAGGAAATCTACAAAAATCCGTGAAACGCAAGGCGAACTGTAATACTTTACTTAAGATTAGTTCACAATACAATAAATTGGCACTCACTTTTGTCTCAGTCGCTTTGGATGCGTTATACAGGATGTTTCTGAAGTACACTGCACTATTTTAGGGGTGTGTTATATGCATACAACAAACAAAAGCCCTCTATTCAAACACGGATCGTTGAATGCTTTACCCCTAATTTACAGGCAATTGTATTTGTGATGGAAATGATAAAATATGTAAAGCCAGGCTGCGTTTTAAAATCAACATACCCCACGTCCGGTTCCTAACCAAACGTGTAACCTTGTTGTAAACACATTGTTCTGTTTTACCTTTACAGCCAACTTGTGCATAGGAACTTATTTGAATGACAAAATGACCCATAGGAGATGTAACGTATGGAAACTTTGCGAGCTAAGGTCAATAATATGTAAATGACAACAATTTGAATATCTGCTTTTGACGACGTTGTTTGCCCTGGCATAGTTTATAAAGATAAGCCCAAGTTTTTTTTTTCTTCTTTTTTATCTTTTGACTTTCACCCCTCGTCCCTCTTTCCTTGTCTGAGCACAGGAAAGAAAGTTGTCGACAAAGTAATATCGTATACTGAAAGTTTCCTTAGAAGAAGTTCGGTCGGAGCGGGCCGGTACATCTTGAGAAGTGTTTTCAGTATTACGCATCTTAATGCATTTTCAGTTTCTTAACTGCCATATCCGTAGCGAGACTTCTGACTACCCACAACCATTAGATTCGTGTACCGAAGGAAATTATGTATTCACAAACACGACCACATGTCGCTACTAACGCACTGATCAGTTCTCTATATGTGGTGGTATTCATGTAACATTCACCTTCTCAAACACGAGGATCTGAAACTTTGTAAAGTAGAAGGACACTTGTGTTCCTGACGCCAGATCCATGATGCGGCAGGACGCCTCTTTGCTGTGAACTTTAAATAATCCAGCAAATCTTCGCCTTAAAATGTTACAAACTTTGTTTTTAGCGCAACACAACAGGAAAACACGTGACGTAAATATTATAAAATACAAGGTACTTTAAGGGAAGAGAATTTCTGCTGGAAAACGAGGGACTTTCTTCTTTCATTTTTGCAGTCTACTCTTACTGTGATTCATAAAGTAGGAACGTAACATTTTTTTTAAAGAATCTATTCACAAACTAAAAGCGTTAATATTACCTAATGTGAACGTGGTCACGTCTGATATTCATCAGACCTATTAACGTAAAAGTGTCTCTTGTAACATTCATAGGTCCGTGCATCGCTAATATATCGCAGAGTACAACCAACAAGATGTAAAGTTTCACAATTTATTTATTTCTGTAACACGTTCTACATGTTTCAGACGGTTTTCCCGTCCATCATCAGGAGCTCAAAACTGCACATACAGCGTCAGGTATTTGTCAGACCGTTACTGCTACCTGCTGCTAGCCGTGAGGCTAGCAGCAGGTAACAGATTTCTCGTGAAAAATCATTAATTTTGAGTCGTGGCACTGTTGTCACAAATGAAGGACATATTCCTCGAACACGTTCAACCTATATTCTCTCCCGATTATAAGAGACACAGTTTCACACACGTATCAGACAACAGACAAAATTATCTGTCGAATAAAAAACCAACTAGATGTCACTTGCTACTTTCATTTTTCTTCTTGGAGACGCAACATGTTTCGGGCATTAATATGCCCATCTTCAGGAGTTTGCGACTATGTTGTTGAACTACCACATTGGCTGTTTCGTTCTTGGTTTGTTGTGTGATGTAGTTAGGGTACGTTTCAGCCAGAGTGGTATCCGGGTTGTCTGCAGCCGGCAACTCGGATACAAACCTAGCCGAACCGCACTCAAACTCCAACGCACAATAAACCAAGAACAATACAGCTAATGTGGTAGTTCAACAACATAGTCGCAAACTCCTGAAGATAGGCATATTAATGCTCGAAACATGTTGAGTCTCTAAGAAGTAAAATCAAAGTAACAAGTGACACCTAGATCGTCTTTTATTCATCAGTTATCACAATGATGCACGGTCCAATAAACATCAGGCAAAATTATATTTGATACGTTGTAACATTTACATTTTAGTTAAACGCTTTCTAAAATATGACATATATAGCAACTTGTGTAAAAATGTATTTAATTATATTTCAGCACATTAACAAGCCCAAATATTAATTTGCTCCATCTTTGAACACAGTGGCTGTTGGGCCACTACACACAAAATTTCCTGTCGTTATACAAATTGACACAACATGCATCTGTTCCTACGTTCTACAATCATGTTCCTGTGACGTTATTACTCAGAACATTTCACTAAATGCAATATGTAATGTACCCTTCATTTCACAGAAGCTAGAGACTTCACAAGCATAAAAATATATATATACATATATATATATAATATATATTCCTTCAGTACTGTTAACGTGTCTTTAAAATTGGAAAGTCGATCAAGATGAATGAAACGTCAGTGAGTACATCGTTGTTTAATATTGAATCCCATGTTGTAACATGCAATGAATTATTTATGAGTACACTCAGTTCATATCGCTGTGGGTCGAAGGCTTACAAGAGAGATGGACGGAGGGCAGTGCTTGTGATGGGTAGTGTCTATATATACAGGGCGTTTCATAATGTTCTCTGTGATCACAAACATTTATAACAAGAAAACCAAAGGACATACCTTGATGGAATTGTTCACAGCCACAGGAAAACTGAAAAAGTTTTTCTTTTTGACAACTAGAGATGTTCGATGTGTGCACCACAGGTGACACGGCACACAGCGATACGATATTCAAGTTCTTGCCACACACATGTCAACATATTCTTCACTGCTGCAATGATCCGTGCCTTTAGACATGGTCTTGTCTGTAGGCGAGTCCTTTGCGTACTTTGCACGAAATGCACGTTGCACAGTAACCACAGACTTACCCGTGTGATATTCCAACACAAAAAACGACTTCTCCCCCGGAGCGACCATTTTCTCACTACATACACTCGCATCGCCTAGCTGCAGAACTGTGAACTACGATAAAAGAAAACAACTCACTGGGAAAAACATTTTTGAGTTGCTCCATCTATCTTTACAGGTTTCGTAAATACGTGTCCTGCCGTTTTCCTATAATAATTTTTTGTAATCCCGGAGTATATTATGAAACGCCCTGTATATACATATATATATACATATATATATTATATATATATAACTAAATTTGTTTCAAAGAGTGTTTTCAAATTCTTCTTGAATCCTCAATATTCAAGAAAACCCATGAATACGTGCAGGGTGCAGCCAGAGAGATAAAATGATTCATATTGTTAGTAAGGATATATATGAGATATGAGAGGAAATAAACCTCAATGGATTTGCACTGTCACTCATCACTTTTTAGTGGGGATTCACTTCTCCCCCCTCCCCCTTCCAACCGCCCTTTCGTTTCTTTGTATGCATCTCACCTCAGTTTCCCTTCTTTAAAAAAGTGGCTTCCATTTACATTAGGGTGAATAGTGAGTTAGACAACCAGAGAGAAAAAGGATCAGAGAGCAAGAAATCCCTTGCGTGGGCACGAATTTTCCTCTGGGAACGAGCTCCATTGTTCTTCAACCAGCCACACAAGTCCTACTGAGTCACCAATAAAATTTGTTCATTTTGCACGTTCACTGAAGCCACATCAACTCATAATCCACTGCTGCCTTCGTCGTCCTCGTTCGATGTATTCAACTTGTGCTAGTAATGACAGTAATTTTAGCTTGCCATTTTATAGTATTTGCCCTATTTTGATGCGAAAAGAACCCCGCAGGTTGTAAGGTAGCATTGCGTCCTTCAACACACACACACACACACACACACATATATATATATATATAAATATTAGTTTCATAACTTCTAAACAACGTGAAGGGTTTTAGTCAATCTCGGTAAAAGGTAAAGGTAAAGTGATCCCGTTACAGGCCCGGTGTGGCCCAGAGGGTGGGCAGATTTATAGCTCTACTCTTCCATGACCGCGGCACTAGAAGGGTGTAAGTGGTCAGCAGCACGCCTTGGTCGCAGTTAACCCCCGGGACAGACCAGTTACCCATTTAACAGGCGGCTGGATGGGCCCCATGGCCGGTCTGGACGAGCGGAAAATCTCGTCCCCACTGCGATTCGATCCCGGATCGTCCAGCCCGTAGTCAGTCGCTATAACGACTGAGCTACCCGACCCACAGTGAATCTCGGTACAAACATAATTCCTTTACAGGTGACTGTAATTTTGTTTTACAAATTTCGTACATTAACCATTTCAGGACGAGACGTATATGTTTTAAATAAGGACTCAGTCCGTACCGCACAGTAAACACTCTCCGCTTCGGTTATAAAAACCGATCTGTTAATGACGTGCAATGCAAATGCCACACAAAACACACAAGTTTAATATAATTAGCATACAGAATTTTAGAATGTTAAATCTGGTGGTACGTATAGTAACCGGTAGGCTTTAAAAGTTAATAATGCCATTGTGGAAGTCAGTCTTTGTGAGATGTCACTTAAAAGGAGATCTTTCCTTGGACTTAATTAAGCACCACACCACAAAGACGTACGGAAAATGGAGTTAGAGCTGCACACAGGGATGCACGAATCGCGGAAATTAGGTCGCCACGGCGAATATATTTCTTTTTCCCGGGGGTGTCTATTACTTTTGTGTTGTCAGTGTGAATATTACTTCATGTCAGCCTTCTGGTAACTAGGGTTTTGGGAGTGACTTCTAGATTTTGGAAAACTTTGTGCATCCCTTATTTTGTATTTTAAAAAACCTGTAAGCCATAACGACGAACAAATATTGTTTTAATAATTGTAAACAACTGTGTAAAAAAACCAGATATGATATATTTCAAGGCTTCGGTGGACTAGGGGTAGCGTGCTGGCCTTTAGTACCCAACTTTGCGAGTTCAACCCCGGCTGAAGCCGTCGGATTTTTAGGGCGAAAAAATCCTCAGCACGCCTTCCTTCGGAGGGGAAGTAAAGCCGTCTGTTCCATGTCGTAGATTGGCGGCATGTAAAAGATCCCTAAATTTACGTGGAAGTCGGAATTTAGGCAAAATCACTACCGGACATCTTTCTCGCCCACAGTTCCACCTTTCGTTGCTAGGATCTCTCGCGTCGTTGCGGACCGAGGCAACAGGCGGCTAAAGTGGGAACGTCTAAAGGCGGAGGAAAGCAATGGCAAACTACCCCCAAGAACTTGCTCAGGATGCAGTGTGCCAGAGCCATACCGGTCACATGACTGGGCTCTGGTTCCTGCCAAGCCCGGCCTTCAAGCCTGAATACTAATGAATGAATGGATGTTATATTCCATGCTCTGTAGCACAACCATTTTAACAACTTTACAATAAGCAGATGGGTTGGAGAAGTGATAAGAGTTCTCCGTAAAGATGGCGCAGTGAGAGCCGAAACATATAGGAGACACAATACAAATATTACGATACAACACAAATATTAAATTCTGTGTGTACATTTCGTTGGAAATTTTTCCTGTATTATTTCCAGTAATAAATAAACCTCGTAAGACATCATCCCACTGCGCATCTTTTCTTAAACGTAAAGCAACCCCATTGCAGGCCTGGACATGCCCGGAGTGTTCCACGAAGTTGAGGCTCCCAGATTTCAAGACAATCGACACATGAAGGTGAGTTTGTCAACCCTACGCACCGGCCACCTTTACACCCGAGACGCTGAGCCAACCCCAAGATCATAGTGCGGCCGGAAGGACTATGTCATTGAAAACTTCCATTTACACCAACGGGAAAGGAAACTGCGACCTTCCGTCTTGTAGCGACGTGCCTTAACGAACTACGCAACCGCGTGCCCCTTTATCATTTTTAAGTACACTGTAATTGCAGAGAAGACCGGCTGAAAGAAAGTAAGGCAAAATATGACATCATGCCTCTAGGTTTGTCTCAAAACAGTCCGTTTGCACAGTACATAGTAGAGTCCAGTTGAAATGTGATGGCACACGGCGACGCACGGGAGGGGAAGTGAAGGAGAAACTGGGGAAAGGAGTGGGTAGCCGGTATTCTTCACACTACCTCGGAACATAGTGTATCCAGCTGATGCGAACACCACAGCTGCCAGTAGTCGACTGAACTGACGCCCCTGCCGATTTAAATGGACTCGTCCGTTTCACCGAAAGAAGAAATCGGGTTCCTGCGCGTGTGCCATCACATTTCAAACGCAGTCTACAGACAACTGAAGTTCACCATGTAAATGTCAGGCACTTACAGATCAATCCCAAAAGAAGTTCTTTAGTCAAGAGAAGCTTTTCAGTTATACCAACATTTCCATATGAAAAGCACATCTTATTGTTTGGTATGCAGCAGTTTGCGGTGGTCAAAGCTGGACATCGCTATTTAAATGGAAATCATAAAGCCAGATCCGCGCTAATGCACACAGCGTCTGTGGACGATGTGCTGTGGAGACTGGCAGAAATGAGGGCGACATCTCTCACCCTCAGTAAGTTCGGAAAGACGCCCATCACGAAATGAAGAACAATTGGTGCTTAAAGAAGAAAAGACGGACCAAAAAAATAAACGTAAAGAAGCGGAGCGAAAAGGAGACGGATGGAAGGAATTATTGAAGATCTATCTTTATTGCAGCCATGAAGAGAAAGTGGATGTGTCCCATAACTAACCTTGAAAGCTGGTAGCCATGTGGCGGTACACATGCCACTAAAATGGAAACACTGCTGTCGAGATTAACACATATTTTATTCTTTTCGTCTTACAGAACCGGGTGTCTAGGAAACTGAGTTCTATTCCCTTTCAAGCGTCTAATGACTCTAGCACACAACTAGAATCATGTTCAAAGGACACTAGAAGTTACTTCCTCGTGAGTAGAGAGACCGGAGCATTTAGCTTGTCACTCACCACCACGTAGCTTCGGTATTAAGAACACATGGAGCTAACCTCCATTCCGTCACTTGCTTCACGAGGTAGTACTCAAGAATATCAACAATACTACCTCTGTCTTTAGAGAATAAATCACGTATATTGAATCTGAAATCGACAGGTTTACCAAAAACATAGCATTCACCAGAATATACGGCGTCACATACAATATGGCAGCTGTTCTTTAGGGTAACATTCCAGATAACTTTAAATGCCACAAATTTACAAGGCTTCAAATTAAAGGTCAAAACGTCGCGGTGAGTAATTAAGCACAGCACCAATAAGAAGAATCGAGAGTAGAAGTTCACTTCCACAAATTCCTAAATCTGCTTCTCGGTGTAGATGAGTTGTCGGCTTTAGGATCCTGTTATCTGAGCCACGTCTGGGAGGGAATTTTGTAGTTAAGATTGTGGGGACGTAAGGAGAAGGTATTTAAGTACCAATTTTACACCTTCTTTAGGCTTCAGGAAAATAGCGAAAAACCTTAAAAAAACAGTAGGCCATTTTATTCTGGATTATATATATATATATATTTTTTTTTTCAATGCCCCAACATGTCCTTGTGGACTTCGTGGTCTTCCCTCCTGGGATGGCAGAAGTGTAACCGACTTCTGAGGCTGGGACGCCCATGAGACGCGGTTACGTTGTCCTGATGATGTGAGTGGTGATATAGGAGGATGTAGTGCCAGGAGGGCCCTTAAATCTAAATTCTACTAACCTACCCAGACCATGGTCACCGCGGGAATCCTCCCCTTCAGGGAAAATTCCCACGGT
>Ga0123355_10003382_pt1 | contig 22839 bp, 21 predicted proteins | sample TergutEmb28metaG_3_FD_89872 | JGI IMG/M metagenome (GOLD analysis project Ga0123355, IMG submission 89872) | Embiratermes neotenicus P1 segment gut microbial communities from Petit-Saut dam, French Guiana - Emb289 P1 | ecosystem: Host-associated > Arthropoda: Insects > Digestive system > Gut ... | reverse complement strand
CGGGCATGAGCTCGTTTTGGCGCGTCTGTGGAGGCGTCAGGTAGACTCAGGGGTTGGAAAAACGCCATTTTTGCGGGTGATAACCCGCAAGAAAATGGCATTTTTCCTCCCCTGAGGCTATCTGACATCAGCCGGAACCTAGCGCAAAAACGAGCTCATGCCCGCCCGCGCGGCCCCCACCTGTTTACATCCCCGCAAATATGCTACTATATCTTCCAACTTTCAAGAAAAGAGTGATAAAAATGACTAAACCATATTTCCCAAAACGTGCAGTAGTAACTGGAGGTATGCCTTACGGCGAAAAAAGCCTACACTTTGGCCATGTATACGGTTATGCCGTCCACGCGGATATATATGCCAGATTCCTCCGTGACCGGATAGGCAAAGACAATGTAATCTTCGTATCAGGCACAGACTGCTACGGTGCGGGGCCGGAGGTTAAGCACGAAGCCATGGTAAAGGACGGGTACACCGGTAGCATTCGTGATTTTATAGAAACCAACTACAGGGCTCAAAAAGAGGAATACAAGACCTGCGGCATAAGCCATAACCTTTATGGTGCGTCGGCCCTTGGGGAGGCTGGGGAGCTTCACGAAGCCCTCTCTACCGAGCTGTTTGAGGCCTGGCACAAAGGCGGATACCTGCGGATAGAAGAAGTGCTGCAATTCCATGATGAAGATACAGGCGTGATACTAAACGGCCGCCAGGTAGAGGGCCGTTGCCCTATAGCTGGGTGCAAATCCGAAAAGGCCTATGCCGATGAGTGCGGCCTAGGCCACCAGTACAGCCCTGAGGAGCTGATTGCCCCCACGGCTGTAACCACTGGCGAAAAGCCAGTCCTAAAGGCCGTGAAGAACTGGTACTTCGACCTTGAGCGCTTTGCCGATGACCTGAAGAAGCGCCAAGTAGTACTGCGGGACGAAGGCATAAGCCGTAAATTTATGATGGCCAACATAGACGATTTTCTAAAAGACCCGGCTATTTTGGTAAAAACAGAGGATTTTGATACCCTGCGCGACGCCTGCGCAAAAATGCCCACTCATACCTTAGACATCAACGAGGCAAACAAGTCGGCCACCATAACCTTCAAGGCCCTTAAAGACCGGGAAGTAGGATGTAAGCTGCTGCGTGAGGTTGGCATCCGCTTCCGTACCGGCACTACTCTTGTGCCCTTCCGCCTTTCCGGCAATGTAAAATGGGGTATTCCTGTGCCGGAAAAAGACGGCATCAGCGGCCAAACATTTTGGGTATGGCCGGAGTCATTGTGGGCGCCTATTTCCTTTACACAGGCTTATCTTAAGGAAAAGCAGGGCACAACCGATGGCTGGCAGGATTGGTGGTTTAGCCCAGACGCACGTGCATATCAGTTTATTGGCGAAGACAATGTATATTTTTACGCCGTAGCTCAGATAGGGCTATGGATGGCCCTTAACGAGATTGCAGGCCAGGATAAGCTGGCAAACCTGCCTATCACAGTGGCCAACCGCCATTCCTTATATCTTGGCAAGAAAGCCAGCAGCAGTAGTGCGGTAAAACCCCCTGGCGCCGCGGAGTTTCTCAACTATTACACCGCAGAGCAACTGCGGATGCACTTTGCTCATATGGCCCTGCAAAGCGATAGCGGCAGGTTCTTCCCCAAGGCGTCACTGGAGGGGCAGGCCGCCCAGGGTTTTGACGCCACCTTGGCCGAGGGCAATATCCTGACCAATGTCTTCAACCGGCTGGTACGGTCTTGTTTTTATAGCTTGCAGAAATATTTTGATGGGAATCTGCCGGATGTTGAGGTCAGCAAGGAGACCTTGGACGCCGCAGACACTTTTATCGAAGAATATGAATGGGCCATGTACCGCTTTGAATTTTCCAAGGTTGTGGACATGGTGGATGTGTACTTGCGGGAGGCTAATAAAGCGTGGGTGGCCCAGACAAAGGCTGCTGATGCGCGGGATAAAGATGCGGCATCACAAGGTGTCATGACTCAAGCAGACAATATCCAAGAAGGTAAAGCCGGGACTTGCATGTCTCAGGAAGCCGCCACCCTGCGGGCCCAAACCTTAATTGATGCCTTCCACGCTGTAAGAGTAGCAACAACATTACTCCACCCCTTTGCGCCGGAAGGCACGGAAAGGATTGCGGAGTATCTGCAAGTCGGCGACGAGCTGTGGGACTGGGCCAGTATCCATCAGCCTCTGCGCTTCTTTATGAAGGACGGCCATGAGTTTAAGTTTCTTGAACCGCGGGTGGATTTCTTCTTCAAACACAAGTCACAGTTGGAGTAGAATAAAATCATAGCTTACTAATGCAGTACAGATTTCCTGATTGTGTTTCCTTATCTCTTACTATAAAATGGATATAAAATTAATTTAGGAGGGTATAACCATGCTATTTACCGATTATTTGGATTCAGTAGCAAATACCGAGGACGAAGCACGCTTTTTTGAAGAGCTTGCAAAATTAACGGCTGATTTCAAAGAAGTTACCCAAGTGCCTGTTGTTGGCAAGCTTTTTGCAGCAATTGTGGCCTTAAGTGATTGCGAAAGTATTGATGAGTTTAAAGAGTCTGGGCACTATCAGGATATCGAAGGCTGGGATATCAGCATCAACCTTGATACTGGTCTTTTCGCTATCTATCCCGGCGCTGCGATGAGAAAGAAGGCCCTCGGTTTTCTGGCCTTTGTGTGCGTAGGGATATTCTTATTGTGGCTATGGCGTAGATGCTGCCGCAAAAATAAGGAGTAGGCGGGGATAAAATGTGGTTTGATGTTCAGACAGCTGGGCTTCTTGGCGGTGCTTTGGGTGGTGTAATGGGTATTTGCGGAGGGATCATTGGAATAATGGCCGGTATATCCGCAAGGAAGGCAAAATTCAAAAAAATTATATTGGCAATTACTCTTACACTTATAGTATTTGGAGCAATATTGCTATGCTTTGGAATAATCGCATTAATAATGCGGCAGCCTTATCATGTATGGTATCCATTTGTGCTTACTGGAGGTATTTCGACTGCTGTTTTCTTGCCTAATTATTTTCACATGAAAAAAATCTATAAACGAACAGAGCTTAACAAGATATTAGAAACGAATAATATCACCGAAGTGTAAGCATTTTCGTCATTTATTCAAAAATCAAGCCCCAATAGTGCAAAAAGTCACGAGAACAAATGTTTAAAGGCTTTCTGAATTATTGGGGTTTTATATACGGTTATTCCGCGATTACAAGCAGCCTTGATACTACATTTACTAAGAAATCCGCCCAATTACATAAGCCATCAATGGGTCATGCCCACTAACCCAGTCATCAATACTGTGTGGGACAAGCACTTGAGGACGGAAAATATTGTCTTCATGTGTGGCAAGCACATCAGGATGTGTCGACCATGCACGGTTTGGGACAGTAATATTTATACGGGAATAATTAAGATTTCTATCCCACGCCGGGTTCGCCCCGCCATAGAAGTAGTAAAACACCGTTGCCTGCCCCATGGGCTGTCCAACAGATACTGCCCCAAGCCTCTCAAGAAAGTCACCAGCCAAAATCGAAGCAGACAAGGAACCTTCGTCAAAGAAGTGAAACAGCATACCCGGATCGATGCTCGCCCATTATTTCCGCAATACCAAACTCGTATTCTATTTCATGGCTTGCGGTTAGTGCTATACATATATCATTGGCAAAACTGTAGACTGTCCCATCCCGATAAATCCCCAAGGCCCGAATGATAGCAGGATAGCGCACATTCGCCGCAAATCTGTATCGCGCGTCGTATACATTTTCCACACTCATAAAGTGATAGAACATCTGAAAAACTTCATCTACAGGCACATCATTGATAGCAACAAGCCTTTGGCTCAATGCGGCAACAGGCATTACGCCCTCTGCTGCATCCGCTTATCAAAGCTGCGCAAAGCAATAGCATCAACACATAAATCCGAGTTTTCATATGAATACACATTCCTTTCATCTGCAGATTTATTCATATTAACAAAAATAAAATAATATGGAAACTGAATGCAATATGCTACAATACCAGCAGAAAAAACCTTCCCAATGAAAATGGGGACAACAAGGAGGTAACGCATGAACACAAAGCAACTGATGGACAGTGCCCTAGCCCTGGCAGGCCTGACAGAAATGCCCCAAGACTGTGACATAACAGTCCCAGGTGAAAACATCAAAAAGGTACTGATGGGCGTAGACATGGACACAGCCGAGCTAATGCTGGCCCGCGACCTAGGCTACGACTGCGTAGTAACCCATCACCCCAGAAACACCAATGTAGACAAGCTAAAAGTAATGGATGCCCACATTGAAAAGCTGGAAGCCCTAGGAATGCCCAGAAACAAGTCCCAAAAGATGCTGGCCGAGCGCACAGACGAACTAGGCTACATGATGCACGTATCCAACTCACGCCGCAGTGAAAGCGCGGCAAAACTTATGAACATGCCATACATGAGCCTCCACACCCCCGCAGATGTGATAAGCGAAGCCTACGTGCAGAAATTCCTGGACGACAAGTTTGCAGGTAAGCCCGAAACCAAGGTGCAAGACGTAGTGGAAGCCCTGGAAGAAATCCATGAGTACAAAAACTCCGCAAGGAAGCCTGTAATCCGCGTTGGAGGCAAAGACAGCTACGCAGGCAAGATATATGTACTTATGTCCGGCCTTACCGGCCCTGGCCCGGAGATAACCAAGGCCTACTTTGAAGCAGGGGTTGGCACGTTGATACTTATGCACATCCCTGAGAAAGATGTAAAAGCAGTAAAAGAGCAAAAAATCGGCAATGTTGTTGTAGCAGGCCATATGTCCAGCGACTCTATCGGCATGAATCTTATTGCTAAGAAATGGGCCGAAGCTGGGGTTGAGGTTACTATGATGTCTGGGGTTGTTGTGTAGTTTTTTGCATCTATAAAAACCCCTGCCAGCCCAGTAAACATATGGGCGAAAAAGGTTTGACAAAAGTATCAAAACTTGCATATATAAATCAACCGGGGCTGCCATCTTAAGCATTTATTACTCTTATGCTTGATGAGGCAGCCCTTAATATGCACAATGTATTATTATTTTTATCATTATCAAAACAGCCTATGCTTATCCCGAAATGCACCGGTAGTCAATCCTTCTGTGGCTTTAAATTTCCTGTGAAAACTGGAGACATCAAGGTAGCCTATTTCATTCACAATCTCGTGAAGTGGCATATCTGTGTTCTGCAGTAAGTTCTTGGCCTTTTCTATGCGTTTTGTGTTGATATAGTTGAGCAAGGTTTCCCCTGTTTCTTTTTTATAGCTACGGCTTAGGTGACCTGTAGACACGCCAATAGCTTCCGCTATTTCCAGAATTGATAAGCTGGATTCGTGGAAGTGATTATCTACATATTGCCTTACTTTGTCTGTTAGGTTTACACTTTCCTTTTCTACTTTTATATCTAGGAAGTTGGTTTCCAGATTATTCATTAGGCGCTGCATCTCCCGCATTTCTTGGGATTCCAGCGCTTGTGTGATATCGTCTAAAAGCTCTGTACTTAATGGGGGTACAGGAGATTTACATTGAAAATAGTGGAAGATTCCAAAAGCTAAGTCACAGTATATGCAGCGGATTAAAGTTATTGTAAAGCCCTCCATCAGGTGAGCTATTTCTCTTAATCGTTCAACTATCGCTTCTGGCTTCTCGTTGGAGAGGGCATGATAGAAGCTTTGGATTATTTTTGTTGGATAACTACGAGAGAATGCGCTGTCCTCTCCGGTTTCTGAAAAGGTGATGCAGTTATTTTTATTAGTGATATTGCGATAACGAGATGTGCGCACCGCTTCTTGGAAGGATAGACGAATATCCTCTAGCCTACTGTAGTTTCCACCTATACAAGCCATGGTGTGAATATTGTATATATCTGTAAGATTTGCTTGCAGCCTCACCACTTCCAGTTTGTGGGCTTCTTGTTCTTGGAATGAGAGGTTTAGCAGGATTGTCAGGGAATCATCCAGTACATTGGCAACAAGATATCCTAGCTGATTGCTGGCTAAATATTCGCCCAAAAATACTTGCATATCTGTATCTAAGAAGGGTTCGCCATCAGCGGCAAACAGTAGTACAACAGTGAAGTAACGTTTTTCGTCCAGATTAAGGGCGAGAGCGCTTGACTGTTTCAGCCCTTCTTCTTCACTTATTCCTCCTGTGATTAACTGGTAAAGCAAAGAGCTACGGCGGATGGGGTATGAATCATCTAATTGGCGTTGGATTATATCGGTTTTTTGGACAAGAGCTTGATACCCAGCATATATTAGCTCGTATTCGCTACCTCTCGGTGGCGGTATCATTTCATCATGGCTGTTTTGGCGCACAAGGCGGACAAATCTTCTTAGCGGAAGGAAACTAAACTTATAACTTAATGCAAAAAAGAGTATGCTGGCACTCGCGAAAGCTAGACCAAACAAAGCGTATAACCTTGTTGCCCCCCTGACTTCCTGCAATAAATCTGCCACAGGTAAAAACATATAGTAATTCCACCCATTGGCAGCTACTGAGTGAGTCAGCAAATAATCTTGATGATTTTTCCATTCTGGCAAAGTAAGCGTTGTTGTACAAACTGGAAGGTTGCCCGCAGAAAGCAAAGTCAAACCATGTCTATTTGTAATCAACAGCCCTGCAGACTCCATAGGAAGTGAGCCAGAAAGCTGAGTTTCTATTGCGAGGGCATCTAAAAGAACCAGTAAAACAGGGGCTTCAAAAATCCTAGTCTCTCGCAAGTTAACTACATAAGCAAGTAAATTTCCTCTTGACGTTGCAGACGGAATAACCATTAAAGGCTCAGCAAACGCATTGTTATCACTAGTGCCTACTTCATACCAAAATAAATCACGAGTATGATCATCAATATGGAAAAACCGCGAAGCAAAATTATCTTGGTTATCGGAGGATATATTAGAAAGAAGTATACCATCAGGCATATCTACATAGGCCAGCACATGAAGCACGCTGTTAGTGGCTTGGTATCGTTGCAGTTGATTCATTGCCAGCATCAATTGATAGCTATTTCTCCTTATCCTATGAGGAGAAAAGGCATCGTCTTGGCGGATTTGTACTAGCATGGAGTTTAAGTCCAGATGCATACTGGTAATTTCATCCTGCATATTAATAAGCCGGGCTTCGCTTTCTACTAGCCATCTTGTACGAATCTGCTCTTCATATGCTATGTTAAGATAAACAAGGCCTATGCTGAAAGGAGTTATGACTAAAAGGAGAAATGCGGCTGCCACTTTAAAAATTACACTTTTTCTGTTAAATAGGATTCTTTTATCCATTAGGGTGTCAACTCCTTTCTCCAAAATTATTTATGCTGATAATATAGATAATCTACTTGAAAATCGACTCAAGCTTCGCCGGAAAACGGCTTAAAGCCGCCGATTCGCATAATTGCTTCGCGATTCTACTCAATGTTTTCCGTCTCGCCTTCGTCTGTTTTCATGTACGATTACTATAACATTGTTTATGACTATTTATCATTATGTGGTATCTACGCACAAAAGGCCGCCGCACTTTTTGGATGCGGCAGCCTTTTATTTAGTAATTTTGTCTAGCTTCCGGCTAGAAAGCGATCATAAACGCTTTGACGGATCTGCAACCAACGTTGCAATCCATATGCATCAAGATCACGAAGATATTGCTCCCAATCATCATCTACATCTCTTTCACCAGCAATCCAACTTGCTAACATCCTGTTGGCAAATGGTATGAGGTCTGCTTCTATAAAGGAAATCTCATCGGCTTCTGCCGCAGACATAAATGTTAATGGCCAGCGGTTCCATGTGCCGTTGAAAAAGTTTGTTGCGTAGTTAACTAAAACATTGTCAATATGGTCTTGCTTTATGTTAGGCTCAGATGGGGGAGCCATCATGTTCGCCGCTTCTTGGCCTAAGATACCAGGTGCAAATGGCAACTCGTTCATACCACGGATATATTCATCTGGCAATGGAGTTACCCATTGAATCAGACCATCTGCAGTATAATACCAAGATTGACCAGGGCCAGGCCCACGTGTAGCTCTCATACCCATTTCCACATCACGATAGAATATATCAACCCAACGCATTATCAGTCCAGGATCTGCTGCAGCACTTGTAATATGGAAAACATCACGTGTAATACCTGTTACTTCATTCCACAATACATGAGCGCCTGCAGGGCCTTGGATGGGTGACATAAGCGTAGTGAAATGATCACCTTGAGCACCTGCATCTGCCCATGGACTCCAGCTAGACCAGATACCAAACAATACAGGGTCATGACCAGCTCGTGCACGATATGATGTTTGATCATAGGTGAACACCTCAAGATCAATCAAATCCTGGGCATACAATGAAGCCAGCCAACGAGCGCCGTCACGGAAATATTCTTGCGCACCTTGGAAAGTTACTTGGCCATTCTCAATAAGAATAAGGTCATTGGTAAGTGGTGCACCAAATGGTGCAAACCATGGGCTGTGGTCAGCTGCACCCCAGCATGAAAACAAGAAACTCATTGGGATTACCTGGGTTCCGTCACCATGTGGATCCCCATCGCGGAACGCAATTAAAACCTCTTCTACTTCCTCAATGGTGGTTGGGACTTCAAGATTAAGGGCATCCAAGAAAGTCTGGTTGATTGCCATTGAGTTATAAACACGCTCACCTGGTGGGTGAATCAGAGGCAGGGAGTAGATGTTCCCATCTGGTGTAGTTAATAAATTAAGAAGATTGGGGTTTTCTGCTAAGCCACGACGCAGAAAATTGGGTGCATAACTGTTGAGCAAATCATTAAGCGGGATGTATACCCCCAGCTCAACGCCATACAACATAATATTTTCTGTGCCACCACCAAGTCCGCCAATAAAAGCATCAGGCAATTCTCTTGCAGCCATCATAAGGGCAAACTGCTCGGTAGCTTCAGAAGACAAAAATGTCACCCAGTTAATATGGACATTGGTGTACTCTTCCATCCATGCCCAGAAGCTTCCTTCGGTTGGATGTCCCCAGTTGGGCGCAAGGGATGCAGCTAGGGTAATGGTTGTTGGTTCTTCCACGAGCCACGAATCAGGGACATCACTTACCACTGGAGGTGGTGTTGCTTGATTCTCTGCTTGAGGAGCAGGGGTTGGTGTTGCTTGTACTTCTTCTTCACGGCCACAGGCTACAAAAATCATAGCCGAAGAAACAAGCAGAACAAGCAGTAGCAATACTTTTTTCATTTCAATCTCTCCTTTTATATTTTATGCATTCGGTATTTGTTATACCGATTGACATGCTAGCCTTTTATGGATCCTATCATTACCCCCTGTGCAAAGTGTTTTTGGACTATGGGATAAAGTATCAATATGGGTACACTGGCTACAACTACTAATGCATACTTAAGCATTTCTACTTCCATCAGCATCCTCACCCAGTCTTCCATCATATCTGCACCCAGAGCCGGGTCAGGCTGGGCTAAAACAAGTAAGCGACGCAAAATTATCTGCAATGGCATAAGGGCATCATCTCGCAGATAAATTAGTGCACTAAAGAATGAGTTCCAGTGGCCTACAGCATAAAACAGAACCATTACTGCTATTATTGCCTTTGACAACGGAAGAGCTATCTGAATAAAAAATCGGCGATTAGTACATCCATCAATTTGCGAAACTTCAAGGAGTTCACCAGGGATATTGTTTTGGAAAAAGTTGCGGCAGATAAGCAGGTTCCACACACTCATGGCACTGGGGATAATCATTGCCCAAAATGTGTTAAGAAGTCCTAAGCGCTGAACCACTAAAAATGTAGGAATCATGCCACCGCCAAAGAACATAGTGAAAGCAAAGAATAAAGTAAGAACTTTACGGCCTTTCAAGTCAGCGCGAGACATGGCATATGCTGCCGGAATAGTAACAATAAGATTTACTATTGTGCCCACAGTCGTGTACTGAATGGTATTCCAATAACCTCTTAACACGTCAGGATTATTGAACACCCGTTGATAACTTCCCAGCTGAAACCCTCTGGGCCATAACACTACCAACCCGTTGAGAACAAGCTCTGGAGCGCTAAAGGAAGCTATAATGATGTAGTAAAGTGGATATAGCACAATAAGGAAAATAAGTATTAGAAAAAACGTATTAATAATATCAAACGACAAGTCTGAACCAAAAACCCGAAATCTTGGGTTCCTTTTTATTGTGTGGGTAACCCTACTGGAATCCATAGATAAACCTCCTTTACCACAATGATGTTGAGCTTACTTTTTTAGCAATCATGTTGACAACAATAAGTAGCACAAAGTTGACTGCAGAGTTAAACAACCCAACGGCCGCAGCAAAACTAAAGCGGCCTTCCAACAGACCCATGCGGTATACGTATGTGGCAATAATCTCTGAAACTTCTGTATTACGCGCGTTTTGCATCAGAAATACCTGCTCGAAACCTACATTCATAATCGAGCCAAGAGACAAGATTAGCATGATGATAATAGTAGGCATGATTGTTGGCAGGTCTATATGACGGATACGGTTCCACTTGCTGGCTCCATCAATGATAGCGGCTTCATATAAGGCAGGATCTACACCCGACAATGCCGCGATAAAAATAATTGCCCCAAACCCTGTACCTTGCCACACTCTAGACCCAACAAATAATGGCCGGAACCAAGAACTATCTGCCATAAAAACAATACGCTGACCACCCAATGCCTCAATTGCATGATTGACCAGCCCAACGGAGGGGGAGAAGAATAAATGCATTATTCCCACAAGAACTACTGTGGCTATAAAGAATGGAAAATATGTGACACTTTGCACAATCTTGGAAAATCGCTTACTAACGCAGTAATGCAGCATAAGGGCCAAAATAATAGGTGCTGGAAAAGTGAATATTAGAGTCTGAATAGATAATATGAGGGTATTCATAATAATCCGCATGGCAGTAGGAGTTCCAAAAAACCGCTGAAAATGTTGAAGTCCTACCCACGGGCTTCCAGATATCCCTTGAAACGGGTTAAAGTTTTGGAAGGCCATTAGTACCCCATACATAGGCCAGTAGGCAAATATGGCGATAAACACAACCGCCGGAGCAAGCATTGCATATAAATCCCAATTATCCTTTAAATATGCCCCAAAACCTTTCTTCTTTCTGGCTTGCGGTTTTTCCATTTCCATTACCACCCTTCCCCTCCAACCAAGTGATAGCATTGTTGTACTAAATGGATATATTAGCAATTCGTCATTTATGCCGAGAAGGATAACAAAAAAACAGGCATCCTTTGGCGATTTTATAGATACCTGTTGTTTATTTGTGATACCTGGTTAAGCCAAATCAGTTTTGACCAGTATTTCTGGTTTGTTAAGGCATATTTAACCAATGCAATTTACATTTACTTAAATGAATGGTAGAGATATTATTTACAAAAAAGCAACGCCAAATATGTGAAATATAGGAGGATTTAATGGATTCATTTCTTAGCAAGCTTACAGCCATAAGGCCAAGCGAAAACCAAGTCAATTGGCAGGCTCTTGGGTTCACAGCTTTTTTGCATTATGGTATCAACACCTTTACAAACCGTGAGTGGGGAGACGGAACCGAAAATCCAAAGGACTATACCCCTAGCGACCTAAACACAGACCAGTGGTGTGAAGCCCTTGTGTCAGCAGGGGTTAAGGCTTGCATAATCACAGCAAAGCATCATGATGGGTTTTGCTTGTTTGACACAGCGCATACAAAGCATAACGTGATGTACTCGCCAAAGCCTGTGGATGTGGTTGCGGCTCTTGCTGCGTCTTGCGTGAAATATGGCCTAAAAATGGGAGTATATCTCTCCCCATGGGACCAAAACGCGCCAACCTATGGCAGTGGCGTTGCCTATGATGATTTTTTTTGCGCACAGCTTGAGGAGCTTACCACTAAGTATGGGCCATTATATTCGCTATGGTTTGATGGAGCATGTGGAGAAGGACCAAATGGCAAAAAACAGGTATATGACTGGCCCAGGTACTACGCCGTGATTAGAAAAAACCAGCCCAAAGCGGTAATAACCGTATGTGGCCCAGATGTGCGCTGGATAGGCAATGAGGCAGGATATACCCGCCCAAGCGAATGGTCTGTTGTGCCGGACAGGATGCGCCAAGCAGAGACTGTCGCCGCGCTTTCCCAGCAAAGTGACAATAGCACTTTTAGAGAAAGGCCAATAAAATCCGAAGACGAGGATTTAGGCTCGCGGGAGCTTTTGGCTAAGGAACTTGAAATTGGCGGGGGATTATGCTGGTATCCGGCTGAGGTAGATGTATCTATCCGCCCAGGCTGGTTTTATCACTCAGAAGAAGATAGCAAAGTCCGCAGTCTGGAAAATCTTTTAGATATCTATGAAAAAAGTGTAGGCGGCAACGCGGTTTTGCTACTCAACATCCCGCCGGATACAAAGGGGCAAATAAATGCCGCTGATGTAGCCAGGCTGAAAGAGTTAGGGGATAGAATCCGCAACATCTATTCAAATAATCTGCTATCTGATGCCGTGGCAAGTTGTGGGCAAAGTGTTCTTGCAGATGATGAAACCTATTGGATGGGTAACAAAGAATGCGACGAAATCACAATAAATCTTTCCGATGCCAAAACCCTGACCCATATTATTCTATGCGAGCAGGTAAGAGAAAGCCAGCGGATAGAAGCCTTTACTATTTTTGGAGAAGTAAATGGCAAGTGGCATAACCTCTATGATGGCACTACCGTAGGCTTTAAGAAAATTTGCCGCTTTGATGCAACTCATGTCAGTGGCTTACGCATTGTGATAAATCAAAGCCGGATAGCCCCTACCATTAGATATATTGCCGCGTTTAACGATATAGCTAGCGCAAAATAAGCAAATAATGCAAAAGCCCAGAGAGGAATCAACACTCTCTGGGCTTTTGCCACTACCGCCAACAGGTTCTTAATCAAGCATTGTATCTTCGTTGATAAAATCATACCCCGAGTCCATAATCTTCTGCAGGTACTCATCAAAACTGTCAGCGATTACGTTAATCTCGTCTGGGTCATGAAGATATCTTACCACTTGGCCTACCTTGCCCTTAGGTGAAGGCGTAAAATCTATAAACAGCATGGACGTACCGCCGTTGTTCATGCAATCAGAAAAATGCAGCCAGTTTGCGGTGTCTGGGTCTGTAGTTAGCTTTTCGTCCCACTGGCCGCCAGATTCCTTTAGCCACTGGATTTGATCGGTTAGCATGTGGCTTAGGTAGTTTGGCTGATCTTTTACCATGGTTTCCGATGATGAAAGATAATATGGGTACTCCTCTACATCCGAGCCTAGGAAGAAAAAGACTATGCTTTCGCCTTGGTACTCCCGCCAGTGGGTTCCGTCTACATATTCCAGCAGGCCTAGTAGGGAATCTGGAACCAAGGGATATACCTCCTTGATTTTTGCCAGGTCTTCCTTTGTTGCGCCGTGCTTTATGTTTTCGAAGTGCTGCCATGTTTCGTGGGCTCCGAAGCTTAGATAGGCCTCTTTTAGTCCGGCTACGTATTTTTCTGCTATTGTCATTTTGTTGTCATTCCTTTCTGTTTAAACAGGTTGTGGCTTTTCAACCTGCCTGCGGATAATGTTTCATGATTTTAGCATAAAGCCTTTGGCAGTATCATCAAAACTGATGGAAAACTTTTATCATTATCATCAAAACCGAAAATGCAGCGCATTAGCTTCCAGTATTGTGGGTATCGAAAAAGTTTTGTCGGTATCATCAAAACCGGTATTGAAAGCTATTTGCGCAGTATACCTACAGCACTCTCTGCTGTATAATGGAAACAAGCAAATCGGCAGGGGGGATAGCTCATGGCAAGCAATATACCAAACAATGTAATCAAAGAAATGCGAACAAGGCGCAGATTGTCCTGCATGGCCGTGCAAGATTCCATGTCCTTCAGTGGCATTGAGGAAAGCGATATTATCTCTCAGCTTACAATTATGCGGGCAGAGAAGGGACGGCAAAACCTTAGGGTTGATAGCTTTGCGTCAGTGATGAATGTGTTTGACATGCCTGTGGATGGGTTTTACTGCCCTTGCGTAGAAGGTTATACCAAGGAGGACATGGCGCTATATAGTGCTGTAAAGCATTGCAGTATGTATGCCCTTGAGGATAGGGATATATGTAACAAAGGGGTCAGCTTTTTAAACAAGATGAAAAGCAGCTCTGTTTATGCACAAGGGATAGGAAGGCAGCGCCTCATTAGCAAAGAAGCTGTTTTCTTAGAGGCCCTTGGAAAAGCCCCAAATGAAATCATGAAGCTTATCTATGAAGGGTTGGAGATAACATACCCGGAAATAGTAAATGCCACCTATGATAGAGATATGCTGCTATTTGAGGAAGCGCCTCTTCTGCACCGTCTGGCAAGGGTTCATATGATAAAAGGCGAGGCCACCCAAGCAAAAACCTTAATAAAAAACATCCTCACCGGGCTACTGATTCTACCCCAAGACGATAGAAACAAAGAACGGATGCTGGCCCCTATACTCCTGTCTCTGGCACAATGCTATGTCAAAGAGGGCGACTATATTGAAGCCCTAAAGGTATGCGATGCAGGGCACAAGATAGCAATAAAGCGCAGCAATAGCTTTTATACGCCAGATTTTACGGAGCTAAGAGCCTATTGCCTAGCCCAGCTTGGGCAAAAAGAGGAGCTTCCAGAGCTACTGCTACAAGCCTATGCCGGATATAATCTATTGCGCAGGCATAACAAAGCCGACAGCCTACTGAAATATGCCAAGGACAACAGCATCTCAATAAACACCCATGGTATGGAGACAATACGGCCAGCAATGCCAGAGCCGGTGTTTGCCCATGGGGAAAGCATAAAGTGCGACAATGTAGGCGGTTTTATTGCCGGGTTGAGGCATGAGGCAAACCTGTCACAAGAGGCCCTAGGCCGCGACCTATGCACAAAGAGCACTATCCATAAGCTTGAAAACAAGGCCATACCCCTGGATAAAGTATATCTGCTGGAAGCTATAATGCAGCGCCTGGGGCGGCATATTGACTATTATTTTGAGACATTTATCCCGGAGGAAGTTTTTAAGGATAAGCAAATGCGGGATGAGATTAGCTCCCTGCTTATTAATCGTAAGTATAAAGAGGCGGAAGGGTTGTTGGAGAAGTTAGCAGCTAGGAAAAAGTTTACTGATAACAATATAAATATGCAGTTTGTGGAGGCTGCTCGGGCCAGATTATATGGCCGCAAAAACAAATCCAGCCCTGAGCATATGGATATGCTGAAAAAAGCGCTGAGTATAACCCTCAAAGACTTTGATATAAGGGATACAGCAAGAACACGGCTTACAAACAGAGAAATAATTATTCTTAACCAGATTGCCAACCGTCTCTGTCTCAGCGGAGTTACGCATGACATGCGCGAGGGGCTGCGTCTGTATCAAGATATAATCGAAAGCATGGACATTTATTATGTTGATGAGCGTGAGAAAATGCGTATGTATGTCGCCTTACTCACCAATTACTCAACATTTTTAGGACGCTCAAAGCGATATGAAGAGTCTATCGAGTTTGCGGTTAAAGGCGAGGAGCTGGACGCAAAACACTCTCGCCTACACACTATGCCTGATCTGGTTAATAATCGTGCCTGCTGCATGTTGGAGTTAGGCGACAAAGAAAAATGCCTCCCGTATTTTGCCTTAGCATATTATGGCTCAAGACTTATAGGGAGGCGTAGTGATGCGGATATTACAAAGAAATATGTTATGGAACGCTTGGGTGCTAATCTGTTTCATCATCCTCCAGAGGAGGCCGACTGATGAATGGGGCTATGGGAGCATCTCCTGTAACTTGCATACATGTAAGCTCTGTAACCTGTGTAGCAGCTGGCCCAACCAGCACCGTTGACCCAACAATAACCAGGGCCAACCCAACTCCGATTAACTTGCGCGCTAGACTCTTAAACATGTATATCGCCTCCGTTTTTTATTTGAGGCGATGGTACGTGCTTGCTCGACATAAATCGCTATCGTTTGCGGATACAAAAAAGTTTCCAGAAACGATAGTTTTTTATTTTTGGGATAAGGTATTATTTCCTCGCTGGCACAAGTCAGCAAAACAATCACATGGCCAAGTGATATGTTATACCCACCAATAATATGTTGAAAAAACAGGAGGAAATGTATGTCCACATTACGTACAAGCAGTAAGAAAACACGCGCAATAGCATTTATTCTAGCACTTATTATGGCAATGTCATTATTTCCAACACTTGTTGCCGCCGATAACAATCGTCGGGATGATGCGCAGAGGCAACAAATGGCAGAGGCTATCGAAAAGCTAGAGGCAAACACTTTGACTGTGATGTCTTATGTCGATGGCATAGAAAACATCGTTGAAATTAGTGGTATCGCAGACTTTAGAGAGGCGATTATAGAGAGTTATCCCCAACTGTCTGACTACGAGGTAGCTAGGGCTATATTGCGAGCCCTGGGTGATACAGACGAGCAAATTGACAGTATGCCGTTAGAGTTAGTGCTTGACGCCCTTAACTATACAGCCGCAATAATTTCTGAGTCATTCTTTGGCATCGCATATGATGGTAGCAAAATTGAGATGACTCATGCGGAATTTCATGCCGATGTCGCCCGGATGGAAGTACTAGATATGAATCCAGAATTTGCTCCCTTTTCTAGTTTGCCTAGCGATACGAGAACCCACGGAAATCTTATCCTAAGAACACGTATAACTAGGGCATACCCCGCGAGTGCTAACAGGTTCATGATAAATGCTGAAGCAGAATGGATTAGACTCCCCGCCTTTCGCGACAGAAATATGTTGACTATAGGACATACTAGCACAGCAAATATTTGCAATTTACTTGTCTCAGGTGCAAGTGTTCGCTATGTGACGCCTTGGTCAAGCTTTACAGACAACGCAACCAGAACAAGAAATGGCACTGTCTTGACTATGCATCCCAGCCTAAACGGCATGAGCGTGAGCTATCATCTTGCCCCGCCACTCTGTTGCTGTGGCCCTAGATACACTGTTGATGGAAGTTTAAGACTGTGGCATGGTATAACCATACCTACCGGCAATACAACCAATGTCATGATTGCATATGGGCAACGAGGTGTGAACTTTTTCGGAAGCATGAGCGCCTCTATTAGTGGCTCTGGACCTTCTATATCATTTTCACCAACTCAGACAACAACAACATTTCCCGGATGGCCATTAGCCCTAAGATGGAATCATGGTCTGTAGCATACAAGCATGATTTGCCACGCTAACAGTGGCACGTAAGATGTAATGTATAACTCCAGCCGCCTGAGGCAGTAACCTGGCTGCTGGAGTTATACGATATTTGTTATTAAGGAGGAGCATCTTGTTTAGTAAAAGTAAAGTCGCTGTTATTGCATTACTGATACTCCTGTTTACAATGGGCGCAAACCTACTATTAGACAACCGACACTTCAATCCCCGCCGCAATCCAGAAGATGTCATATACACATTTCTATCCCTAAACATGCTGCTTGCCCCATCTTTGCCTGAAGCTGCGATACTCCCACACCGGCACCGGCTGCCAAGCAATCGGCCATTCTTTGGCATTCATAGTCCATGGCAATTTCAGATGTTTGAAGGTTCTATTTTTTGCTGGAATCCGGAGCATTCAGTCACGGGAACACTACGTTTTCGCTTCGGTAATGCAAACCTTTCCAATTATACAGACACCATTGGGTTAGGCGACTTGACAGTGCCCCAGTCCATGTTTATGTCTGGGCATGGTTCTTATTTCACAGATGCAGCAGATTTAAACATTAGTGAGCACGACATCTATGAGATATGGCTAGGATTTGTCGAGCCCCTAAGCATTGACACTCTACTGAGTCAATATACTATGATGTTTCTACCTGATTGTGACCGCCATGTTGGCATTACATGGTTAGCCGTCAAGACAAGTAACGAACCCGACGATATTGCACTTGGCATTGGCGGGCCAAGAAATATCTCACTAATGAGAATATATGAACGATTTGGATTTGCGTTGGGTGCAAACCATCTGCTAGAAAGCGAGACTGCTTTCATTAGTTCCCTTAATTTTTTGCATAATAACCCCGTAACAACGGATATCTTTGTCGATACCGGCATATGGGCAAACGCAGAAACGATAAACTTTGAAGAACGCCTTGCCTTTATTGAAGAGAATGGCTTCAACTATTTAGGCATTGTAGCTTTGGCGCAGGGATGGTGGATTCGCGGCCTAAAGCTGGAGAACGCCAGCATCATTAATATTCGCCATATCTGTGGAAACAGGTCTGCCACTGGTGGCTGCTTAGGCCATTGAGTCTTGAGACGAATTGCCATTTTTTACGTATATTATATTGTAAAAATACAGGGAGGGTGAAGAGAGTGAAAATCATCATGCTGTTACTACTTTGCACCGCAAGTATCATCCTTACAGGTTGCTCAAGCAACAATGCAGACACAACATACTATAGGGCAGGCTACTCCACAGATTATGTCACCACTTCCTGCATCACCCAGCCAATAATATATGATTCTACAGCACGCGCAAGCGAGCCATTAATCTGGGCTGAATTGTCAGCCCTAGGGGTACGCGTCAACGGCTTACACATAACCCAAGAAGGTGCGGCAGAACTGTTGATTCCAGTGCCAAACTTTGCACTTATACCCTCTACCCCCTTTGGAATTGTCGATGAAGAGTCTATAACTGTTTTGCTGGATGCAGCAGACATGGTTATGCACCTGGGAGCACATCGCATGGACTGGTTAGACTGCATAATTGACCAACTGTGGGATAGCGAAATTTGGGAGCTTTTTGCGGAAATGCGCCTAGAAAGACTACGAATGCACTGGACTGAGGCAGAACACGCCATGTCCATCTGGCTAGCAGAACTTAGAATGCTTGAACAAAGAGTTGGATATGCAGAAGAATCAATCTGGCCCGGCATGATAGAAGGCAGCTATCTAGAAAGTCTTGCCGAGTTAGGCTTTGATGTAAAACTTTCTTCAATATCTCAGCCCATTACAATCATCCCACTCGCCAATGCACAGCCACATATAAATACAGACGATGACGTTGCTCAACTGCTGAAAGTGCTATTTCACATAATAGACATTGGCTATGGTGTAGCCGGTATCAATATTGACACAGTTGGTCAAACCCTAGAAGAAGCAGATTTGTGGCCTTTGTTCATATATAGTGCGCGAAACAGATTTGAAGCAAAACATGAAGGGTATGCACATTATATAGCCCAACTTGCAGATTTAGGGGTTGTAATTGATCACTCGTATCGTAGCCCCGGCTCGGGAGCTGGCCGGATTGTTGATTTTAACGATGTATGGATGCCTCATCGCGTACGTATCTCAATCAACACTGATGCAGAATTTAAACTGACAAACGAAGCAGAACTTGAGATGCTGGTACATGTGATGGAATTATTTACATGCCCAAGACTGATTTTTCACACATACATGGATATAGGCGAGCTTAGACAGGTACTTTCGGCGGAATTGTGGGAACAGTTTGAGGCGATCAGCCGTACTGTTAGGCTTGACATGATAATGCAAGACCTGCGGGCAAGGGAACAGCGTGTTGAAGTTTTTTTAAGCCGATAATGTAATGCTTGATTAGGACAGCCGGGGCATTATTAATATCCTCCATATACACGGAAATAGGCCTGCAATGAGTGGCTGCTTAGGTAATTGAGCTTCGCTTCTAATGCATTTTTCCATTTTTTACGTATATTATTGCATAAACTATGAAGAGGTGGACAATATGAAAATCATCGGGTTGTTAATACTTTGCATCGTTGGCATCATCTTTACAAGTTGTTCGGGCAATAGTACAGACACAGCGTACAGCAGAGCAGGCTACCTGACAGAGTATGCCACCATTTCCAACACCCCTCTGTCAACAGCATATACCGTAGCTGAGCAACAAGCAGGCAAACTATCAATCTGGGATGAGCTAAGCGCCCTAGGCGTACGCATCCAGGGCTTACACATAACTGAGGACGGCGAAGCGGAATTATTAGTTCATAGCCCAAGCTTTGCAGTCATACCCTCTTCCCCGTTTGGGATAGACGATGATGAGACACTTGAGGTCTTGCTTGACGCCATAGACATGATAATGGAAATCGGGGCATATAGGGTAAGTTTTATTAGTTGCATGAGGGATGGACTACAGCGTAACGGACTCTGGGAAACTTTGCTGCGAACGCTCAACGAAACAGCAGAGTCACCGTGGACAGAAGAGGATTTTGCCATAGAGATGTGGTCAGCCGAGTATATGGAACTTTGGAGCAGAGTGATTCCAGAAGAAGAAGCCGCATTTCCCAGCTTCGTTGAAGACAGTTATATAGATATCTTGGCTAGACTGGGCTTCGAGTTCACGTATACTACAAGGTTCGAGTCTATCATAATCACTCCAATAGCCAATGCGCAGCCAAACATAACCACTGAGGATGATGCAACTCAATTATTGGCAGTGTTTTTTCATTTAGTCGACATCAGCTATGACGAAGGCGGTATCAATATTACTGCTGTGAGGGCCAGCCTAGAGGAAGCGGGGCTATGGCCTATGTTCGTAGAAAATGCCCAAGGCAGATTTATGGAAAAATTGGAGGGATATGCCCATCATCTAGCCCATCTTGAAAGTAAGGGTGTATTAGTCGAGTATTCATTCTTAAATCCAGGCGAGGAGATCAACAGGAGTATTTACTTTCATGATGTGTGGATGCCGCGTAACAGCCGCTTTACACTCATTCCTGATGTAGAGTTTGCAATAACATGTGAAACCGAGCTTGAAATGATGGTGCAATTGATGGTGTTGTTCCTTTACTCAACTACCAGCATCCACATAGGCTTTGACAGACCATATGACGTCAGGCAAGCACTTTCGGAGGAAATGCAGGAGCGGTTTACAGCGATTGACCAAGCCGCCAGGCGTGACTCACTAATGCAGAACCTACGCGAAAGAGAGCAGCGGGTTGAAGCTTTTCTAAGCCAACAGCAATAGCTCTTGATTATAGATTTGCTTTATATAGACAAAACCTATCGCATCTGGAGAAAAAGTTTCCAGAAATGATAGGTTTTTTATTTTAAGGATGGAGTACTATTGCAAGGACATATAAATTTCTATCCAAAATCAACATGAGGTGTAGACATGAAAAACCTAGTATTATCCCCAAACACCGCCGCAGCCCTAACCCACGAAGCCATAGGCCACATATCAGAGGCCGACTTCATCCTAGCGTGCAGCAGCCTATCCCCCTTCAAGCATCTCCCTCTATCATCCTACAAAATCACCATAACAGACTACGCCCACACAGCCTTCGGCAAGCCCTGCCCCATACCAATCCACACCGACGACGAAGGAATCACAGCAATAGACGTCTGCATAATAAACCAAGGCCTGCCCGGCTTCTGCATGACCAATTTGCACACCGCCCAGGCCCTTTCTGTTACCCCCACAGGCAATGCCAGGGCAGCAAGCCCCGGCGGCGAAGCCATGGTGCGTATGCGCAACACCGCACTACACCCCTGGCATGACAAACCTGCAGACATAATAGCCTCAATAGAAGATGGCTACTATCTAGACGAATGCGGCAACTGCTACGGCGATATCAACGGTGACTTCTGCTGCGAAATAAAAAGCGGCTACATAATAAAAAACGGCAAGCTATGCCAACCCATAAGAAACCGCATGATATGGGGCCATGTGGCAGACTTCCTAAAATCTATAACCATGGTAGGCAACGACTTCAAGTGGTTTACAGACACCTGCACAAAATGGGATACCATCCAGGTAGGCCAAGGTGCGCCAACTATCAAAGCTTGCCTGGAAATAGGGGATACAGTGTGAAATAACTCTCTTTCATGCCTATTTGTGCTTGAGCAAAGCGAAGAAAGGAATGTGGCTCGTAATGAAACAGCTAATTCTAAAGGCCAGCGACAGAGGCCCAATGTTTATAAACCCCATAGCCAGCGGAGAGTGGCTACACATCACCCAAGAGGATGCCGTAGCAACTATAAATGACCTGCTATCAGTTATTAGAGAAAACAACCCAAGAGTCGTGATAATGAACCTTATCTATACAATAGGGCTTACACACAAGGTAGACCTCTACTATGCCATAAAGCGCAGGTTTGAAATAAGCCCGATGGGCCATTTAGAGCAAGAATACGATGCTATTTCACAGTTAAGGCATTGGATGCCGACTCATTTCTCTAAGCTAGAGTACCCTCAGTAACAAGAAAACCCAAAAGCAGGCGCGCCTACAAAAGCAAGCTGCGTTTCTGTTTTTGGGCTGTTGTTTTTAGGTTTCTGCTTTTCACAAATTAGCCGTTGTTGTTATGTATCAACCCCAAGCTAACCATGATGGCCCTATCCGCCTTACGCATAAGCCCTTCATCCAACCAGCAAATCTTCTCCCTAAGCCGCTTCTTGTCAATAGTGCGTATCTGCTCCAAAAGAATAACAGAGTCCTTAACCAAAGTTGACGACACAGAATCAATCTCAATATGTGTGGGCAGTTTGGCCTTGTTAATCTGTGATGTAATAGCCGCACATATAACCGTAGGGCTATACTTGTTACCGATATCGTTTTGGATAATCAACACAGGGCGTACCCCTCCCTGCTCCGACCCAATAACGGGGCTTAGATCCGCATAAAAAATGTCGCCTCGCCTGACCTGTTGCATTCTTTCACCTCAAATTTTTCCATAAAGATTCTGTGGCTAAAGTGTTTCCTTTCTTATGCGGTTCTATACATCACGTTATACATTTATGTAGAGTTTGCTTTTACATATACCCTTGGCACGCGCTTGCCTATGACACACACTATTTCATAGCT
>Ga0123355_10003381_pt1 | contig 22841 bp, 15 predicted proteins | sample TergutEmb28metaG_3_FD_89872 | JGI IMG/M metagenome (GOLD analysis project Ga0123355, IMG submission 89872) | Embiratermes neotenicus P1 segment gut microbial communities from Petit-Saut dam, French Guiana - Emb289 P1 | ecosystem: Host-associated > Arthropoda: Insects > Digestive system > Gut ... | reverse complement strand
ATATAAGATACGGACTGACGGAACGGGCAGGTAGCAGATAGCAGGCATAAACCGAGTATCAAGAGTCAGCGTCGTCGGTGATTGGATATATTTAAGTTTATGGGACACCGGCATACAAAGAGTAAGAACGGATGGAACAAGTCTTACCACGATACTCAACGATGGTGCTTTCTATAAAAATGTAGTAGGTGATTGGATATATTATTTGAATGGTGTTGACGGTAGTCTTGGTGGGCTTGTCTATAAAATCAGAACAGACGGAATGCAAAGAACCGGGCTAAGCGACGATGTTTGTTTAGAAATTAATGTTGCCGATGGTTGGATATATTATATAAAATGCCGAAAATTATCCGCAAAGCTATTGCGTTTTGAATATAAATGATGTATAGTAACAATGAGAAGTTATATGGATTTTTAAGCGAGGCGTAATTATATCAAAAGAGGGGGATTTTCTATGAAAAAAATAATTACTATGTTGGTCGCTTTTGTGTTTTTATTTTCAACATTTGCGTCGAATGTACAGGCATTATTAGATGCGCCGGAGTATGAACTAAATTACGACTTTGAACTTACGGAGGTTGAAAATACCGTAATTGCAGATAATGGCGTTAATTTTGACATCATAACTTCCAAACCGTTTGCAAGTATTACGGCAAGCGCGAAAGTTGTTGTCCCGACGCCTAATACAAGTTGGTTTACAGTTAATCCTAATGCGACAATTTTTGAAATAATGACCGCCGATGAGTTGGCGGGGTTCGCTCAACTTGTTAACGAGGGAATAGGCTTTAATGGTGCGACAATCATTCTCAAAGATGATATTGACCTTTCAAGCTATGGTGAACATTCACAATGGAACAACGGTAGAGGTTGGATTCCGATAGGCGATAATCTTGAATGGGTTAACAGAGAGTGGCGCGGCGCATTTGGAGGTATATTTGATGGCGGCGGACATGTAATAACGGGATTGTATATTAACGATACAAACCTTAGGTATACCGGACTGTTTGGAATAACTCATTTAGCCGTTGTAAAAAACATTCGCATTGAAGACGCTTATGTTAGAGGCAGTTCAGCAGTTGGTGGCGCAATTGGTCAAATTTTCGGGGGATCTGTTGAAAACATCGGTGTTTCAGGTGAAATAAGTGGTGTGTTCAATGTTGGCGGAGTAGTAGGAATTATTTCAGGTGAAATTTCAAGAAGCAGTTCGTCCGCGACAGTCAGAGGAATAGGTGGTTCAGGTTTTGATATAGGAAACCTTGGCGGAGTAGTAGGAAATATCGGGGGGAATTCAAACGTTTCCCACGTTTTTTCTACCGGAGATATTGTTGGAACCGCTCGTTGCCGACAAGTCGGCGGCATAGCCGGCAGGGTATTTTCGAGCGGGCGTCCTGACGCCGGCATTGAAAATAGTTGGTCTACGGGTACGGTCAGCGGCGGAGCCATATTAGGCGGCATAGCCGGCAATGTTCCTAACGGAGTAATAAGAAACAGTGTGGCCTTAAATCCTATTATTAACGGTGGTTGGCAACTCGTCGGGCGCGTTAATGGCGATACTCCACCTCGTGTATTTGAAAATAACGCGGCGTTTAATGGTATGGTGTTGATCGTTGAACGTGAATATTTTTATAACGGAAGCGAATTATTTTCTAACGATATCATAGCTGACGGAACGCTTGGCGGAAGATTTACCGCTGAAAACGGTTGGACAATTGAAAATGGCAGACTTCCCGGATTATTTGGTGAAACAATAGAGATTCCCGAACATTTGTTAGTTCAAGCGCCTCCGGGTATCGGTTGGTTTTGGTCTAATCCGAACGCCGCGGAATTTACCATAAGCACTGCAAGCGAATTAGCTGAACTTGCGGCACTCGTAAACAGAGGTGTCACATTTGCGGGGAAAACAATTCATTTGGCAAATAGTATAGACATTTCCATGTATGGAGCGGGTAGGAACTTCAATTATGGCAGAGGATGGATGCCGATTGGTATACGTCCTTACTCTTTTCACGGCACATTTGACGGAAACGGTTATGTAATAACCGGATTTTCCATTGATTTGAGTATTTCTCGTCCGCTTAACGGTTACAGTGGATTATTCGGAAGCGTTGTTTACGGAGCTGTAAGGAATTTAAAACTTGCGGATATAGATATCAACACTTTCGGCAATAACGGAGTTGGTTTAGCAGATGTCCTTTATAATAGTGTGGTAGAAAATGTTGCGGTTACCGGCAGAATTAGAGGCGGATTCAATTATGGTGGCGGAATTGCCGGTAGCGCGATAAGCTCTCAGATTATAAATTGTTACTCCGGTGTTGATATTATTGTCAGCGGCGTCGGCGTTTTTAATCTTGCGGGCGGTATAGTAGGTGCAATAGAAGGATGGTATCCCAATTTATCAATCGTAAGAAACAGTTATTCAACCGGCGCAATAAGCGGCCTTGGCGTTGGTGGAATAGTAGGGCAAACGCACAGACCTTTTGCAGTTGTAGAAAATAATGTCGCGTTAAATTCGTCGGTGATATCATTATCGTCATTTCTTTCTAATGCGACTATTGCGGCCGGACGCGTAGTAGGTAGGCATTGGAATGAATCTGTGTTTAGACACAATTTTGGACTAAGCGATATGCAAGTAACGCTTAGAGGTGCAGACAAGTATCCGCTTAATATCGGTCGCGACAAAGATGATGGCGCGAATGTTAGTATAGAAGAAGCTCTAACTGCCGCATTTTGGATTGATACTATGGGTTGGTGTTTTGATGTATGGATTATAGAAGACGGTTATCTGCCGAGATTGAGAAATTTAGCCGATGTCCCCGAGCGAGTTATTCCATACGAATTAATTCCGCTTGTTCCGACGCAAACGCCGACGCGACCTGATGGTTGGATGGATTTGGGGCGGTTTGCGAATCTCGCAAATTTTGGATGGCGGCATATTTGCGATCGTTGCCGGGAAGCTTTTCCTAAGGTAATCCGTACTTATGAAGAATTTTTGGCGTTCATTGGAACAAATGAACATGAATATTGGGCAAATTATGGAATAGACGTCCCCGAATACGATGAGACTTTCTTTGAAACTCAGTTTTTAGTTTATGCCTTTGATTGGAGTTGGAACAACCCAAGATTTACAGCGATTTATTCGATTGCGAATAATCCGGGTACGGTTAATATCGAAATATCAAGACGGCGGCCGGGAATGGGACAGGGAGGTGTCGCCGGAGGTACGCTCGTGCCTTTCGTACTTGAATTAGATAGGTCATTGGTAGATAATAAGTTTACGGTAACATTTCCGGTGCGATATGGCACTGCTGTACGACCCAAATATCCAATTTCAACATTCACTTCAACCGCGGCAAATTGGGACGACAACGCTCCGTCGCTTGTAAGAATTAACTCGGCAGAAGAACTGCGATATTATTACGAGCAACATCGAGATTTCATACCGCAAAAGATGATAGACGAAGTTTTTAACAATTCAAGCTTTGACGAAAGCTTTTTCAGAAATCGTCAATCGCTGATGCTCCTTCGAGTTGCGGAGACAAGCGGTTCGAATATACTTGAATTAACGTCAATTTGTTCACCTGCCTTTGAAGGCGCGATTGACTTTGACATAATGCGAACCGTGCAGGAAGTCGGCACCGACGATATGCATTATTGGTATTTTGTTTTTATAGCAAGCACGATATTTATCCAAAATCGCGAATTCGCTTTGGTCATACGAAATGAAGCGGAAAATTGCGACCAACCGCCACAACTTTGTGGCGATTGTGACGACGAGGATTGCGACGGCGATTGTGACGACCAAGGCGGGAACAACGGTAACCAAAATGGTAATAATAACAATCAAAACAACAACCAAGGTCAGAACAATAATAATCAGGGAAATAATAATCAAAATCAAGGCAACCAACAACGCAGGCCGGCGATTGTTGCCTCCTCAACTCCGTCAAGCAACAACGTTACCACGCCTGCGGCGCAGTCGTTCATCGACGTTTCGTCGAGTGATTGGTTCTACAATTATGTTAGAGTTGCTGTTGCGAGCGGCTTGCTGAACGCTGTCGGCAACGGCGAATTCGCGCCGAATATGCCGACCACTCGCGCAATGTTTGTAACAGTTTTATGGCGTTTAGCGGGTGAGCCTAATGGATATAGTAACAATTCGTTCTCTGATGTAAACGGAGATTGGTATTCGCAAGCGGTTGCTTGGGCGTCGGCAAATGGACTTGTAAACGGTATTGGTAATGGATATTTCGCGCCAAACGTGAATATCACTCGCGAACAAATGGGATTAATTTTAGAGCGTTTTGTCGGCGATTTAGTTGATATGGTTATGGATAGAGAGTATGTTCCGCAAAATACTGTAACGCGTGCTGAAATGGCGGCTGTGATGTTGAGGTTAGGAAATGAATGGATATTAAATATTTAATTTAATTAGTATAACAATGTCAAGGGCGCGTGGAAAACGCGTACTTGATATTGTCTTACAACTTTATCATTTCGTCTTGAATATATAATTAAAAAAACCATCTGAACAAAGCAAGTAATTTTTTCATTATTTTCCCCTCCAATTTTTAAATGGTTAAAACCATAAAAATGATCTGACTTTGGACAAAAAAATAAAAATTTTCGAATTTTAGCTTGCTTATGTCATATTATATATAATTTTAGCGTTGGAGTCAAGTTTTTTAGTGAAATTCACACAAAAACCTGCGCTAATCGCAACGGCACATTTCCTGCCGTATAAAATTCAAATTGTGCATAATGTCTTTATTAATCACTCCTTGATTGCGTCATAAATATTCTAATGATTTCAATTTGATGACAACGGAAAAGCGAGTGTATCATCAAAGTTGTGTAATACTTCCCTTTTGCTTTCTATAAATTCGCCATGTTCTTCTAACGCTTTTGCCATAATATCACTTTTTTTAACAATTCCCGGCATTATTGTCTGCTTGTCAGATGAGCCGATAAACAATATGCTCCACCCTTCTTTTACTCCTCTTACATATATATCGTCGGCGCAGTTTTTCAAACTTTCTTTTTCTTCGTCGTTTAACTTGTCGGGAGATATAAAAGCAAACAGCACATAAGTTTTTTTCTCCGAACGATTTACTAACAAGTAATTAGCTAATTTAAAATTAGCATGCGCTCCTAATTTTCCAATTCGATTAGGAATTTCTTGATCAGAATAATGCCCGCGATATGATATTCCATAATCTGAAGGATTGATAAGTGCCGGCTCGAATATACATATGTCACGAAATATATCGGATCTTTTAAATCTATCTTGCTGTATTGGCGTTTTGTTATAATTGCTGACATTTATTTTTTCAAATACTCTTGCCGGGATTAGCGGAAATAAGCTTGAAACAAAGTCGTATTCTTGATACAAACCTTTCCATATGTCAGCTTTCACGATGTTACTATTAATGGAATATTTAGAACATTCTAAAAAATAGCAATTATCTTCAGACAGACAGGAAGTAGAGCCGGCATCATCAATAAATATGTCCGCATCGTTAACTTCAATGTGGGAACTTGAAACAAACTTATTTAAGATTAAAATGTTTTCTGTATGAGATAATGCTCTGACATTCGTTGTCAGAACTAATTTTTTCTCATTAAAAAATTTATTTGCAAAGCAATTTTCGCCATTCATTTTGATATTAGGAATGGCAAAATCAATATTTAATTTTCTTAAAATCCTTGAACTTATGCCCACATATTTATTAGTAATTAACTCAATCACTTCTTTAAATTGCCATGAATCTTTGTCTATATTTTCAGCTATTATATATTCGTTTATTTTTTCAGTTAATTTATCGGTAAACATCTCAAAAGCCGTTTCATTATTGTCTATCAAAGACGTATCAAACGAAACTATTGAATTTCTGTCAACCGATAATGTGGGACGAGATTCACCTATATAGTTGAAATAAAGATTTGAGCGAAGCGTATCACCAATAAGCTTATTGAAATTATTCATCGCTTTACCATCTGTACTGCTAACACATATACCATCGACATATATGTTATTATATATGCCCCATATATATGGCATATACGACAACATATGAGCCGATATTGGCAACGAATCACGTTTTGGCAAATATATTTTACTATATAACTCTACTTCGCCATTGGAAACATTAATATCAATAAGTTTAAGGTTGTCGTAGTTAGCTATAAAGTCTTCAAATATTGTATTTTTTTTCACAAGCGATGAACGATTTTCATCTGTTATCGAATTATAATCAAGAGCGTCGGCATGGGAAATAACAGGACACGGCGTTTCCTCGTTATCACATACTGATACTGAAATTTTGTCGTATGGAAATCCTATTTGTTTATTTACAATGTAAAATAAACAATTTTGGAGTTCTTCCGAACCGTACCTAATTAAGAAATCCATGTTTTCGTGATATTCATTATTGATTTCCGCTTGCGTTTCGTCGTTTAAGAATATTTTTACTATAGTGCCATGCTGTCCTATGCGTTCTTTATCCGTCTGTTCAATGTTTTTATAATAAAAACGCTCGTTTATTCCATCAAGAGAAAAAGCGAAAATGTCGTCCGATTTGTGGTGTTTAGTGGTTATTTCAATACGTTTGCCGATCATATAGCAAGACAATATTCCAATTCCGAATTGCGAAGTTGGAACAACATTGTTTGACCAACCGGCGTTTTCTCTCAAAAATTCTTTAGATTTATAATACGAATTTCCGATGTTTAATAAATAATTTTTTACGATTTCTTTTGTCATGCCGGTTCCGTTGTCGGCGCAATAAATATATGTCTCCTTTTTTCCGTCTGATTCGGTTTGTTTCAGCCCGAATTCAATTTTATGACTTTGGCTTATCTCCTTTTTATTATTTTCCGCAATCATACATTTGCATGCGTCAAGCGAGTTTTGATATAACTCTCGCAAACATAAGTATTTATCCTTATATAGTTGAGTGCCCATCAATAGTTGAAGAATTTTTGCCTGCTCTAATGTAAATTTTGCATCCGAATCAGGGATAAATATTTCTTTATCCGGAACTATTCCCTCTCTGTTTACGACAAGCTCAAACGGTAATTCATATGCCTCGATAAGAGCGGGATCATAACCGGAAAATCTATAATTTTCAATTATAGATCGATAATATTCAAATTCTCTGTCAATATCATCCATGTAATCCTGAATAAAATAGTAAATATCAGGTTCAGAGCAATATGCCGAGAAACTGATTTGAATTTTGGATTTTACCAAAGTTATATCATAAGTTAAGTCTTGAAATTTTGCTTTCCAGTGTTTTAAACTCTCGCTATCGGTAATTTGTTTTTCGGCAAATAGGGATAATGGCGCTCTGTCCGAACTGAAATGGATTATATCGCCTAATCTCAAAAGCATAGACACATATTGTTCATTGACGTAATTTTGCCCCCACAATATTGCGTGATATTTCGTTTCTTTTATGAAATCGAAATTTTCCCCATGAGACCTACATATTTTTGACAAACTTTCAACAAAACAATTTGCTTTAACAGCGCCGATTTTTTGCTCTAATTTTAGCTTTAGCTTTTTTATATAATATTCAATACGGGTATGGTGGGTAGTTCTGATAAACTCACGTCGAATCAAAGCGCTATAATTTAAATAATCTTTTTTTGACTCCGTCAGCAATTTTAATTTGTCGGTATATTCATTCCGGAATCCCTCGTATTCACGCACTCGGCTCACTAAATCTTCTACTAAGTCTTTTTCTGTTCCCGGCGCAAAAACAAATTTAGAAGCAGTTTCAAAATCTTTATAAAGCTCTTTTTTGTTGCTAACAATAAACTCATGCAGTTTAGAGTAATCATGAACCGGTTTAAAGTCATTATTAAGAAATAATCCTTTCTTATCATCATATATATCATCTGTGCCCTCTGCGGCCTCAAGCAACCTATATTCCCACATCGGAAGAGCCATGGCTACGTCATGCATATATGCCGCAGCGTACAAAAAAATAGCTTCAATCGGCGTCAACCTTTCGATGCCTTCATCTTGCAAAAGTTTTTCAATATTTTGCAAAACTTTAACACTGTGAGATTTATCGTGCTTATCGAATTCCGGGAGCTGTGTTGTTATTTCCGCCAAATGCTCATTTGAGTCGTCTATGATTTCTTTCATCGTTAACCACAACTCTTTTATAGTATCGTCGGTAATTTTGTTTATTCTATTTTCTATTGACATAATTGCACTTCCGCAGAAAGCTTTATTGTTGGCAGTATAAATGCCAAAAATTTGCAATAATTATATCACAGATAATACTTTATGTCAAATTTTGTTTAAAAATGGTAGAATTTATTTATCTTTACATTCTTTATCAAACTAATTCGTTGAAAAATGCTTGGAATTTGTCGGGAATAGTAAGTTTTAAATGAAAATAAAAATACGTTAATATTCTTGAAACTCAAGAGTATCAACGTATTAAAGAATTGGTGCCCGGGACCGGAATCGAACCGGTACGAGGTTGCCCTCACAGGATTTTAAGTCCTGGGCGTCTGCCAGTTCCGCCACCCGGGCATGTTGTCGTGATTCATTGTGTCACGACAACCTATAATATCCTACCACAATTTATTTTATATGTCAAGACTTAATTCTAAATTATTCCTTGCAATCTCAACCAAACCACGATGCAAATTGCAACAACAAGCGTTGCGGCAATTACAACGTTCTTATTAATTTTCCCTGATTGATTCCGATCGTCGGAAATTGGCATTCGCGCGGCGCGGAATATCGTTTTTACATGTTTATACAAAAGTATAGTAACCGCGGCATTTAAGCCGCCCTTTAGCAAGTTAAACGGCAGGAATGCGGGAATTAAAAGCGCCGCCACGTCTTCACGAGGCCGGTCCATAATTATTGGCGTGAACAGATAGTTGACGCCCAACATTACCGCGGTTGTAAGCAACCATGCCGTCACAAGTCCGATAATCGCGCCGGCAAGAGTGCGTTTCTTTTTATAGATAAACGCCGCGGTGCAAGCAAACGCACTTCCCGCGATAACATTCATAATAAACCCGCCGAAACCTGTAGCGCTGACCGTTAGCATTTGTACAAACGAAACAACGACGGTTATCAAGAATGCCGCCAACGGCCCGTAGAGGAAGCCGCCGATTGTGATTATGATATCTTTTGGGTCATAGCGAAGGAACATGACCACCGGAATTCTGAAAAATGCCGCGGCGATAAATGCGAGTGCCGCAAACATGGCCAAAATGGTTAGTTTATCCGTATTCATTTTTTTCATAATAAAAAACGCCTCCCGAAAAAATAGTTTTTCAGGACGCGTTTTGTAAAATATGCTATAGAAAAATAGGATATTTATCAACTTCTTTCATCCGGACTATCTAGAGCATACGCTCTAACCGTCGGTATCGGAATTTCACCGATTCGGCGCAGTTTTCGTAAGAACTGCGTTCGCGGACTGTGGGTTTGTAAACACGACCCTTCACCGCCGGTGGGGAATTTCACCCCGCCCTGAAATTGCTTTTTTATATCACTTTGTGCCTCGCGGGTGATTGTATGCACAAATCACAGCGCGGGAATGGTGCAGGCTTGCCTGCTTAGTCTACAACGTAAGGCATAAGCGCGATTTGACGAGCGCGTTTGATTGCCGTTGTAACACTTCTTTGATGTTTCGCGCAACAGCCGGATATGCGGCGAGGAACGATTTTTCCTCTTTCGCTAATATAACGTCTAAGTTTCGCAACATCTTTATAGTCTATAAATTCAACTTTGTCCACGCAAAACGAGCAAGGTTTGCGACGTCTTCTGCGCGGTCTGTATTCCGGTTTGTCTTGTCTTTCAAAATCAGCCATGGTTAGTGCTCCTTTCAATAATTATTTAACTCAATTTGCGTGAAATCACGCAATCTTCCGCCGAATCTGTGAGCCGCAAAATCCTCAACGTACCTCATATGTACGCCTGCGGTTTTTCGACTCTTGTTTCGACGAAATCTTACGCAATTTGACGCAAATTTAAAATCTGTTTGGTGTTTGTTTAGAATGGTAAGTCGTCGTCGGTGTCTATCGGCACAAAATCGCCGCCGCTTGGCGCGGTAGGCGGAACGCTTGTAAAATCGCCGCCGGAATTGCCGACACTTTCGAATGGGTCAGCACTTCCGATAGGTTCTGCGTTTCCAACGCCCGCGAATTGAGCCGGAGCTTGTGGCGCGGGAACTGCCGAATAATAATTTGACGTACCTTCGCTATTTTCCTTCTTGCTATCGCCGAAATATACGTCGTCCGCAATGATCTCGGTCGTGTAGTTCTTTCTGCCGTCCGCTCCGTCCCATGTTCTGGTTTGGATACTTCCGCAAACGACAATCATTCTGCCTTTTGTGAAGTATTTGCAGATAAACTCGGCGGTTTTACGCCACGCGACAATGTTGATAAAATCAGTTTGCCTTTGCCCGCCTTGTTGAACGTAATCGCGGTCAACGGCGATTGCGAATGTGCAAACTGCGACGCTGTTTTGCGTATATTTTATTTCGGGATCACGGGTAAGCCTACCCATCAATATAGCTTTGTTCAACATCTTACTTTCCTCATTTCATAGTTTGTGTCAAATTGTGCAAGATTTCGTCGAAACAAGGGGCGAAAAACCGCAGGCGTACATCGGGTACGTTGAGGATTTTTCGGCTCGCAGGTTCGGCGAAAGGTTGTGCGATTTCACGCAAACTAGCTTTCTTTCTTAACTACGATTGTTCTTAACACTTCACTGCTAATACGGTATCTACGTTCAAGTTCATAGATAAACGTAGGTTTAGCGGAAAAGTCAATCAAAACGTAGTAACCTTCGGTTAAATCGTTAATCGGATAAGCGAGAGTACGTTTTCCCCATTCGGCAACGTTTTCAATCTCACCATTCTTTTCGATTAATGATTTGAACTTATCGATTGCCGCCACGGTTGCTTCTTCACCTTTTGAGTTGTCAACCACGATGATTGTTTCGTATTTGTTGATAATTTCAACCATTATTTCACCTCCTTTTGGACTTTGGCCCTCAACTTAATTGAGAACAAGGAATTTGCGATATTTCACATATTCGAATATCACTTTGCTTACTATATCACTATTTTTAGTAAAAGTCAATATTTAATTTACAAAAATTCACAAGAAATATTCTCGCATTGTTTAGCGCTATCACATTATTTCACATTAGCTTAATATAAAATTATTTGCAAAAAAATATTGACAAAAAACACTACATGTGATACAATTTTTGATAAAAGTATTAACAAAACGTTAGAAAAATCATATGGAGGGATGAAAAATGTTGAAAAATAGAAAGGTTGGAAAGCTTTTATCGTTGGTAGTGGCTATGACCATAATAATGAGTGTAATTGTTATTTTGCCGGCGATACAAGTTGCGGCTGAGCCGGATGGGGTTAGCCTTATTGCTCCGAGGTGGGAGTATTTCCATAGAAGTGACAGAGAAGGCGACCGTACAAGTACGGCTTGGTTCACTCAAAATCAAATTTTGATAGGAATGTATGGTAATTCAGGATTCCCGCACGAGGCAGTATTTTCTTTTGAATTTACTCCGGCGCAATTAGCGGATATTGAGACGGCTCTTGCTGAAAATTTGTCAATTACATTTGAAGCGGGCGCGGCTGTTGCTTACAATCCGGCAGGTTTACACAAGCTTTATGCTTATGTTATGCCATATGAGTTGTTGGATCGATTGCCGGCGAACACGTTTAATTTGTCTACCCAACTTGGGCTTGTACGTACGTCGCATCATGATTATGTGGCTACATACTGGGAGGGCGTAGAGCCTATTGATCCTAATCCTGTAGCTCTTGTAGGTGAATCAGTATATACCTTGAGATTAAACGAAGCTTTAGAAGCTTGGCTTTATGAAAATCCGGGGGCTGATACTTTTGCGTTTGTATTAGTACAATCTCATTTGTTCGGTGAAAATCCTTATTCAATACCTTCACCGGGAAATCATAATGTGCGTATGAGACCTCGTAGCCGTCCTCATGACAGCATACACCCGCATCCGGGTCTGATAATTGATGGGCGTACTATTGATAACAGCGGAATAGCGATTTCAAATATAATCTCTACTTATTTTAGTAGGATTAACGCATCTATTTCAGGTATAGCTACCGGTACTCGCAATACCGATTTAGTGGAAGTTATATTTTACTCAAACGGGAATTACACCAGGGTAACTCGTCCGATTGGAGATGCACTGGGAGGAAGTATTGTTGTTGATGCTCCGGTGGTAAACAATAATAACGACTTTTTTGACGTGACGGTGAACGTGACGAATGCTGCGGGAAATATTCTTGCAACTTATACTGCTTTTTCTGAAGAATTGCACACTACAAGAGTTGTGTTTAACTCTGCCGGCGGTACGACTGTTCCGCCTTTGGAAGTGGTCGCTCAGAATAATTTGATAACTGAACCTGCTGAAGATCCGTTTTTGCTTGGATACGATTTTGCGGGCTGGTATACAACTATGAATGCTGAACCGGGCACTCAATGGAACTTTGCGACTCGTCAAATTACGTTTGCTGATACAGTGAACGGGGTTCTTACGCTTTATGCGAATTGGGAAGAATCTCCTTATTCAATCGGTTTAAGATTCCGTGCGCCGACTGCTGACCGCGGAAATACGCCGAGAAGTATGTTCTTTGAGGTAGGAGACGGACAAGTATTTTATATCCCGGGACGCGGAACTTTGGAAAGAGACGGTTATACATTCATAGGTTGGAACTCTGCTGAAGATGGAAGCGGTGAATTTTTTAGACCCGGCTATGTTTTTGACACTACAGGCGAAACCGGAAATGTAGAATTTTATGCTTACTGGGTCGAATCAAACACATCTGCCCCCAGAACGATTGAAACGCTTTCATACTGGTTGCCGGGAATACAGGTTCGTGATATGACAGTGGATAATCATGGTAACATTTATTTTACCTCTTTTGAAAATGTTTTTAGAAATGAAAATCGCCCCATACTTGGGGGAGGACCGACGGTTGGCGGATTGTTCAGAATAACTCCGGAGGGAGAAGTTGAAAGACTTGCATATCGTGACATAGCTGTATCACACGAGATGGAACAGTTTGACAACACAACTTTAGGAGAACTTATAGTGGCTAATCCTTGGGGGATTACGTTTGACAGTGAATTTAACATGTTTGTTGCAGAATCAGGGATTCAATACGACGTAATTGGCCATGGTGCAGGTGGTAACAGAATCAGAAGAATTCAAAATCTGAATGCCGGCGATCCGGATGCCGTGCCATTATTTACTGCTGATAGTGAAGTAACCACCATTGTTGTACCAAGTTTGGCGCTTATTAATTTTGGCGGAACCAGTTATCACGGAATTGTAGGTATTTCATTTGACAGAGACCAAAATCTGTTGATAGGTCATGCTATATATCGTCATCATTTTATCTACAAACTTTTTAACGAAAATCTTGACAGAAATGCGGCTCCGGTGTTTGGCGATGATCTTTTAGTTATTCCACATAGGGTGGAAACTGCAGGAACCGGCGGCGACCGAGCACGTATCAGAAATGTAGTAGGTGACCTTGAAGGAAATATTTTTGGTAACACCGAGGCATATAGTACAGTCGTTATGTTTGTTTATGATCCGGGTAACGGTTTTCAATATAGTGATTACAGAGGTATGACCGCTGCTAATCCTTCATTTGAAATTGTTACCAGTACGGCTGTAGGCGGCGGCGGAAATCGTAATTTTGTAGGTGGACCTATTGATTGGGACAGAACTCCGGGTAACGTACTGGGAAATTTGCGAATCGGCGGTCCGAGAGGCATGCAATTTGACCCGATTAACAATCAAGTGATTATTCCGTCGCAACATAACTTTATGATAACGTCTCTTGACCTTAATACTGATACATTATCAAGCATGTATGGGCGCGGGTTTAATACAAATATTAACACTATGCCTACGGTAGGACAGATGTTCCCGGATAGAGATGATTACCAATCAGATTTGCTTGTTCCCGGCGTATTTGCGGATGCAAACTTCCCGCCGTTGAACGGCACTCCTATTCCGGTTGATGCGCTTGGTGGAATTCAGCTTTTTGATGTTATGGCCAGCGCAATGAATAGATACGGAGATATAGTTCTTATCACGGGTAATAACGCTGCTGCTCCGCCTGTAGCCGTTCAAGAAGAAGGATTTCGTCCGTATGCTCCGATTGCAATGATTATCACAAACCATATAACCGTTAACTTTAATGTGAACGAATCTGGTGTGGTAGGTACTGTTCCGACTTCAGAGCAAGGACGTCCTTTCACTTCGGTTGAAGTTCCTGACGGTTCAATGTTGAGCCATGGTGACGGAATGTTTGTTTTCTCTAGTTGGAATACAGCGCCTAACGGTTCGGGTGAAGAATTTTTGCCGGGAGATTATATAGAATTAGGACGTACTGATATTACATTGTATGCGCAATATGAATTTAATGCAGGACTTTTTGAAATTTTTATTGACAACGGAGATAACGCAACACTTGGAAATATCGCAGGAAGCGCCTATTTGACATTGGGATATCTTAACGATAGTGATTTAGTTGGCGGCGAAGTATTTGTTATGGCATTCTTTGATGCTAACAATGTTTTCGTTGGAAGCGAAATCCTTAGTTATATAAGCTCGGATGCTTCAAGTGTAACCATAGATAGCGTAAGCGCGATTCCGCTCGGTGCGGTGCGCGCGAGGTTGATGGTATGGAATAGCTTTGGAGTTATGAGGCCTTTGGCGCCGGCTGTTCCGATTATTAATCCGCCGGTTATTTAAAATATGTAAATAAATTGCCCCACTTTCCAATCTTGGAAGGTGGGGTTTTCTATTGTAAAATTTTAAGCAAGGCTTGACATTTTTAAAAATGCAGTATATATTTATGGTAGTGAGAAACAAATTTTTAAGATTTTGTTGAAAAAATGTCCTAACAAGCTGTGATTTTATGGTTATTATATAAGGAGTGATTTTCGATGCTTGTATTATTTTTATCAATCAAAGATGAATATGCTCGTACAAAATTAGAAAGGCTTCATGCCCGCTATAGCCGTCTAATGCTTAGCGTGGCTTATAAAATTTTAAACGACAGTTACCTTGCGGAAGACGCGGTACAGCAGTCTTTTGAGAAAATAATTAAGAATTTACACAAAATTGATGAAAAAAATGTCCTAACAAGCCGTAATTTTATGGTTATTATATGCAGAAACGTTTCATTGAATATTTATCGCGATAAATGTGGTAATTACAGCGACAATATCGAAGATGTTAACATCGAAAGCACAGAGCCTTCCCCGGCCAATATTATTATCGACAATGAAAGTGTGGAGAAGATAGTGGGTGCCATTGAGAAGTTGCCTTTGATTTACAGAGATGTTTTATCGCTTAGAATTTCGGGCGAGTGTAGCGCAAAAGAGATTGCGCAAATCTTAGACATATCTGTTGAAACGGTTAACAAGAGGCTTTTTCGAGCTAGGAAAATGCTTGCGAAATCATTGGAAAGGAGTGGAGATAATGGCTGAAAAAATTAATATCATGGATAAAATGCTTGATAAGTTAATTGCTGAAGCTGAGCCGATTGCGGCAGAACGTATGATGTTGGCGATTGACGAACCGGATGAAAACCTTGCGTTTTCGCCGGAGTATGAAAGAAAAATGAAAAAAATGTTCGCGAAGGACCGATAATCGGCGCGAAACAAGAAAATATCAAGAAATTTGACGCGTATTGCCGCTGTTTTCTTGATTGTAACGGCTATTGCTTCCACTGCGATACTGGGTGCGGAGGCGTGGCGGAATCGGTTTAACAATTTCGGCATAGATATTCGAGACGGATATACCATTATCAACTTTGACGGTGATTTTAACGGAGATGCGTTTAGGGTGGGCGACATTTATCTTCGATATATACCTCAAGGGTTCCGATTCGCAGAACGCAGACTTGTCGGCGGCGACACATTCGTATTATTTACGAAAGAGAGTTCATATTTTACCGTTAATGCCGGGAATATAAGAACGTCAAGGATAATCGATACATCGGACGGCGATATAATTCGACTTGAAATAGGAGGATTTGACGCGGTTCTTACTTCGAACAGAAATATCAACGCGTTGGTTTGGCATGATGGAGTGCAATCTTACATGGTTGCGGGGAATGTAGATGAAGGCACCATAATGAGGATAGCCGAAAATATGGGAAGATAAAATTTTCGAAAATTTTGTCCGAATTTATCGAAAAAACGGGTTAATATATGTGAAAGTATAAAAAGTATAAAATGTTTGCAAACCAATATATAATTTTAATTTTTAAATGGAGGAAAATGTTATGAGAAACAAGAAATTATTAGCTTTACTTATCATGACCGCTATGGTATTCACGTTTATACCAAGCGTTGCGGTTTCTGTCGGGTATGATTATGGCGTGGAGGCGACAGCGGCGGCAGAGTCGGATGTGACGATTATACCCCTATTGCAAGCGGCGAGAACGAGGAGTGACTGGGACAATGTCGAGCCTCGGCACTTACTTTTTGTTGATCCTAGGTTCGGCGGCGCGCAGAGAGAATCATTTTTGCAATTTGATTTAGCAGATTATAAAGATGATATTATCGCGGGCGAAGAAATAAGATTAGATATTTACGTTCGGGAAATTGTGCAAATACAGCAAGGCGTACATCATGCTTCGACAGAGATATATATACTTCCGCCATATTTGGCTGACTTTGATATGTATACATTGACCGGGCAGATGGTAGAAGTACGTAAACCGCCGTCTAACACCTCTATGAGAAATAACACGGCTCATTTGGCGGCAGTTTTCATTCCTGTGAATGGAAGCATGGTCACTAATGACTTTGGATCTGCGCTTCGTAATTTTTGGGCGATGTATCCGGAAGAAACGACTATAACGTTGCGCGTGTCAGGGGTAGCACATATGCCAATCCTTCTTACTTTTATTGGTATGCAAGGACGCCCGTCGATGGATCCTGTATTGGTTTTTGGACCGAATTCGGCAAACGGCAGAGGCGATATTTACGATCCTGATCCTCCTTTTGAGTGGCGTCCGGATCCGGATCCGAACCCGGTTGAATTTTCGGGCGGAACAGGGACGGAGGCAAATCCGTTTATTATTACAACGGCGGAGCAACTTGCATATTTGGCAAGACGTGTAAATGCGCATGATATTCATTACAGTCAAGCTTATTATAGACTGGAAGCAGATATTGATTTATCTGACTTTGGATCAGAATTTAATGACGGCGCAGGTTGGATTCCGATTGGAATTAGACGTGCTCAGCCCGTAGAACTATTCCCCGGTCAGGGACTTGTTACTATTATCTCGCCATTTACCGGCGTATTTGATGGAAATAACCACACAATTACGGGATTATATATAAATGCTCCCACATACGGTGAGGAAAGCATTGATTTTGCTCCGCCTCGACCTGTAGGCTTGTTTGGTATGGCGGGAGGAAGTTCTATTATTAAAAATTTGAATGTTGTAGACGCGAATGTTACCGGCAGAACGGCGGGTATTATAGCCGGCGACTTATGGATGGGCTCGGTGGTAAATGTATATACATCGGGAACGGTTACGAGCACGAACAGATCGGGCGCTCTCCATAATGCCCACGTGGGCGGCATAGTAGGCGCTGCGGATAATGGCGCGATTGTAGAACGTTCGTCGTCATCGGCTAATGTTTCGGGAATTGCCAATGTGGGCGGATTAGTTGGTAATTTAAGATTTGGTTCGCGAATATCAAACAGCTATGCGACAGGTAATGTCGGCAATATTAGCGGGACTCCGGCAAGTACTGTAAACATAATTGAAAACAGCTTTTTCCTAAGAGGCGGCAGTGTGGTAGCATATAGTTGGAATTCTCAAAGAAGCGTAAGCGCAGCAGAGGCTTATTCAGCTGAATTTTGGCTTGATACTATGGGCTTTAACCCACATATTTGGGATATCGAAGACGGAAGATTGCCAAGACTTTGGAGATATTCGGACTTGGATTTGCGAGAGCAAGTTGCGGCGCCGACTATCAATGTTTGGGAAACTCGTGTTCTTGCGGAACGCGACAATTATGGCAATTGGATAAGATGGAACTATGTTCAGATTGTAGAGTTTGGTTCGCGATATATTATTCATTATACTCTTGACGGTTCGACTCCGACTATTGATAGTCCATCTGTATTTGGTGGCGGACGAATTGAAATTCCGAGAACAAGAGCGGTTACAATCAGAGCTATAGCGGTTCGCCCCGGAATGAGAGAGAGTGAAGTGACGACGTTAACCGTTGCCGCGCGTGTGGCAGGCGATATAACCGATACAGGCGAGGTTGGACTCCAAGATTTGTTGCTTTTGACACAATATTTGGCGGGGCGGGCAGAATTGACACCGGAACAGCTTTTCTTCGCCGCTGTTCATAATTACAACGACGGCGTTGTTGATACTCGTGACGCTATTAGATTGGCGCAGTATCTTGCAGGCGTTCCGGGCGTGTATCTTGGTCCAAGCCAAGAAAATCCTGAAGAATAGAGCGAGCTAATGACTAAAAAATTATTAACTTTCATACTTTTTATTTGTTTTTCTCTAACGAGCGCGAGCGCGCAAACCGGAGCTACTCCCAGCTCCGGTTTGGTGCCGCGCTTAGAGGTGCTTATTGGAGAAATAAGCGATGGTGAGTTTTATGCAACAATTTCTTTGACCGACAATCCGGGAATTGCGGGGTTTAGGTTTGATTTGTTGTATAACAATACAAAATTAGAGCAGATATCGGTTGAGGAAGGCGATGTAATCGCAATGCCGGGCGCGTTTCTTTTTTCAACCATACCCGGTATGGTCAGAGCTCAATGGACACACGCTTTTAATGTTACGAATAGCGGATCTTTGGTGGTTGTTCGGTTTAGAATTTTGCCCGAAGCATACGGAATGACGACGCTTAGTATCGTTCATGCGGCAAACAGTTTTGCCAACGCGAATTTGGAACTTGTTCCGGTAGAAGTGACTAACGGTGTGCTGGAAATAGATAATACCGAATCGCTTGAGATTATCATAACCGAAAATAATTTGATTAGTCGATTGGGCGTGATTTCGGGAAGTGTCAATTTTGATATATCGAACAATCGGTCGGATGTTTCGAGCGCGGTTATGATACTTGCGATATATGATATTAATGACAGATTGGTATATATTGATTTTTTTGAAACAGGGAATTTGGTCAGCGGTTATAATTCCGCGAGTTTTCAAAATGTTCAAGCGACTGTCGGCGCCGGATTTCATAGGGCAAGAATTTTCTGTTGGGACTCTTTAGTTCGTATGAGGTCGCTGACCGGTGGGGTAACTTTTAGAATATAACACTTAAAACATAGATAAGGGGAGTGATGATATGTTCAAAAAAGTTTTATCGATTTTTATAGTGTTTTCTTTGGTGGCCGTATTCGTGCCGGCAGTTTATGCCGCAAACGATACGGTTGTTAGTGTTTCGTCGGTATCCGGAATTGCGGGTGAAACGGTTGAAGTTTCGGTTGCAATAACCAACAATCCGGGAATGGCGGCGTTTAGCTTTATTTTAAATTTTGACACGTCGCTCGTAACGCCGGTTTCGTTTGAGCAAAACATTAGTGGCATGCTTATTTCAAATTTGCAATTTGTGGCCGGCGAAGATTTAGAGTTTGTAACTGCCGTTTGGGCGAGTGTGACTAATTTTAATGAAGATGTAACATTTTTTACCGTCACATTTATAATCAGCGAAGAAGCGCAGGGGAATGTTGAAATCAGCATGACCGGCGATATGTTTAATGAAGATTTGGACGAGGTTTCTGCACGTATAGAGGGCGGTAGTATCGAAATTCTTCCGCTCGAAACGGAAGATTCAGATAATGGTTCGAACCAATCGCCGGGAGCAAATCGGCCGGGCGATTCTTCGCAGGGGACGACATTGCAGCCGAACCAACCGGGCTCAAACGGAAATGTGACATTTCCCGGCAACCAGCAAAACGGTGATGATTCGTCAACATTTGACGATATTAACAATTATCCGTGGGCGGCGCGGTCGATTAACGCGCTTGCCGCGGATAGGATAATTCGAGGTACGAGCGAAACGACATTCAGCCCCGGAAATAACATAAGCCGCGCGGATTATATGATTCTGCTGGTTCGTATGTTGGATATTGACGCGGAGTTTGCACATAACTTTGATGATGTTTCGTCGTACGCGTATTATTATGCTGAAATAGGCGCGGCGCGGGAACTTGGATTTGCGACGGGAATCGGAAACAATCTATTCGCACCGAGGGCAGAGATAACGCGGCAGGATGTGTTTGTGCTTGCCTATCGGATTTTGAGACAGAAAGATGCGATTGAACTTGCCGACTTAGTGGTTTTAGAGCAGTTCAATGACAGCGCACTGATTGCCGATTACGCAAGGGAAGCTTTGGCGGCTTTGATAACAAGTGGATTGGTTATGGGAAATGAAAACTATATAAATCCGGTTGGATTAACCACCAGAGCGGAAACGGCGGTGTTCATTTACAGGATACGAGCTATGCTTGCTTTGACTTGATTAGGAACATAGGTTTAATATACAAAGCTCCTGCTTGCATTATGCAAGCAGGAGCTTTTTGTTATTCTACAGTCCTTCAGCCAAGTCATATATCAACCGTTCAGAGTCTTTCCAGCCGAGGCATGGATCGGTTATAGATTTTCCGTAGACATGCCCGTCGACATTTTGATTTCCCTCTTCGAAATAACTTTCTATCATAAGCCCTTTTACAAGTTTTTTCAAATCTTTGTCGTAATTTCGCGAATTCATTATTTCCTGCGCTATGCGGGGCTGTTCTTTAAACTTTTTATCCGAATTTGAGTGATTCAAGTCAACGATAACCGCAGGATTTTCGAGAGAATACTTTTCGTACAACTGCTTCACTTTAATTAAATCTTCGAAGTGATAATTCGGTATGCTTTCGCCATGCTTATTTACCGCGCCGCGCAAAATCGCGTGCGCAAGCGGGTTTCCGTCGGTTTGAACCTCGACCTGACGGTATAGGAAGATGTGCTCCGCCTGCGCGGCGGAAATGCTGTTAAACATTACCGTCAAATCGCCGCTTGTGGGGTTTTTCATTCCGACAGGAGCATCGATTCCGCTTGCGGTTAAGCGATGTTGCTGATTTTCCACCGATCGTGCGCCAATTGCGTGATAGCTTATCAAATCGTCGATATACATGAAATTTTCGGGGTACAGCATTTCGTCCGCTGCGGTCAGGTGCGATTCGCGGATTGCTTTGATGTGCATGTTTCGAATGGCGGTGATTCCCGCTTGGATGTCTGAAGCCGCCTCGGGGTCGGGCTGATGAAGCATGCCTTTGTATCCAACGCCGGTGGTTCGCGGCTTGTTAGTATAAATTCGCGGGATGATTAAGATTTTATCCTTTACATTTTCCTGGATTTTCGCAAGCTTGCTAACATAATCGCACACGGCATTCGGGTCGTCGGCAGAGCAAGGACCGATGATTAGTAGGAATTTATCGCTTTTCCCGGTGAAAATATCTTTGATTTCGGCGTCGCGCTCGGCCTTAATTTTCTGTATATCCGATGGAACCGGAATACTTGCCTTGAATTCCTCCGGAGTTGGCAGGTTTTTTATAATTTTAAACATAATAACACCTCTTTGTAGTTATTGTATCATGTTTTTCCTCATATTTCAAGATTTTTATGGCAAAACTTGAAATATGAGGAATGTTATGATATGATACCTTGGAAGGAAGTGATGAATTTGAAAGAAAAACTGTGCTCTGTACTATGGGAAACGCTGTCCGACTCCGAAACGTTGGACAAGCTTGATAGTGATATAAATGAAGGTCTTGCAAACGACGAGGCGGCGAATCGGCTTGAAATATTTGGCGAAAATAAGTTGCCCGAGAAGAGGCGGGACAGCTTTATTAAACGATTTTTAGGTCAGTTTAATAACGCTCTGATTTACGTTTTGCTCGGCGCGGCAGTGTTGACTGGGGTTATGCAACACTGGGTCGATACTTGGGTTATTTTGGCGGTGGTGATTATCAACGCCATTATCGGGCATATTCAGGAGGATAAGGCGCAAAAGGCGCTTGATAGTATACGAAATTTGCTGTCACTTAAAGCCGCTGTTATTCGCGGCGGTGCGCGGCGGGAAGTTGCGGCGGAAGCGCTTGTTCCCGGCGATATTGTTATCCTAAAAGCGGGAGATAAAGTGCCTGCGGATATTCGGCTTATAAGCGTTAGTCGGTTTGAGGTTGATGAATCGGCGTTGACCGGCGAATCGTTGGCGGTGACTAAGTCGATTGACGCCGTTGAAGCGGGAACGGTTTTAGGCGAGCGAGAATGTATGGCGTATGCCGGAACCAACGTGCGTACCGGCGATGCGGTCGGCGTCGTCGTCGCGACCGGCGGCGATACCGAAATCGGAAAAATCAATCAAATGTTGCACGAAACCGAGTCGACAACCACGCCGCTTATGAAAAAGATGAACAGTTTGGCGAAAGCTTTGTCAATTGTCGTGTTGGCGCTTTCGGTGATTTTGTTCGGATATGATATTATTGTTAGAGGCGTGGAATATTGGAGTTACACCGTTCTTGCGGTAATCGGACTTGCGGTTGCGGCGATACCGGAGGGGCTTCCGGCCGTACTTACAATTACTCTCGCAATCGGCGTTCAGCGAATGGCGGGGAAAAACGCGATAATTCGGCGACTTCCGTCGGTTGAGACGCTTGGCGCGGTTACCGTGATATGTTCCGACAAAACGGGAACGCTTACGAAAAATGAGATGACCGCGACGAATGT
>Ga0123355_10003380_pt1 | contig 22857 bp, 15 predicted proteins | sample TergutEmb28metaG_3_FD_89872 | JGI IMG/M metagenome (GOLD analysis project Ga0123355, IMG submission 89872) | Embiratermes neotenicus P1 segment gut microbial communities from Petit-Saut dam, French Guiana - Emb289 P1 | ecosystem: Host-associated > Arthropoda: Insects > Digestive system > Gut ... | reverse complement strand
TCAGTCCCGTTACAGACCTGGACAGGCCCAGAGGGTTCCAGGAAGTTAAGGTTCCCAGATTTCGTGACAATGGCACAGGATGGTGGTAAGGTTGTCAGCCTTACGCACCGGCCGCCTTTACCACCAGGAAATATTCCTGGTTCTCATGTATGTTAGAGGCTGAGTCGACCCCAGGGCCATAATGCGATCGGAAGGATTTTATGTCAATGAAATATTTCGTGGCGTGGAGTTTGATAAATTAAGTTCAGGGACAAAGTTACATTTTACCTAACAATAGTGGGGTCACTCGTGCAAATGACGAAGATCCTCCTTATATAATAACTATTTCGACTGCTCATTTATTTCATTCTTCTTGCTTTCATATCTGTTCTGAACACAGTTTTCAGTCATTTGTAGTTGATTCATTCACTCATTTATTCACTTTATTTTCCGTATATCCATATACAGGTAAAGTACCAAGGATGTGGTAATTGTCAAAGCAGTTGTATAAATATATGCTAAAAATACAGATGTCAAATGTTTAAATATAATTACAATATAATGGCCACATAGTTATTAACAATTATAACATCAGAATAATTACAATTAAGATGTGTGAGTTGTTACTAGTATCGTACACTATTAACAGGGTTAAAATAATGTATCGGTTTGTTCTTTTCTCGGTGCAAGAGATCACGGTACACGTCGGCACATAAGTCTCTTACACAAATAATGCAGAAATTCATGGACTGCAGCAATGATACCGACGCTTTTCGAAATTCGGATATGACGCTTATAATGTCGTCAAATCATATGTTTCACAATCGGGGGAATATGTAGGGTACGTCGCCCCCTGGGTGGTGTGTTGGGGGCGCGATGTGTGAGACAAGTGGCGACGATCATGCGGTGAAAGGGCAGGAAATGCACAAGAGAAACTGAGGGAGGGGGTCATGGTGAATTTGTAAACGCAACAACAACAACAATGTACATGCAGCTGCGGCTCATTTGTTAGTGCCCCACCCACAATCCATCGGCCACAGCCCACACCAGTTCCTGCAACTATTGTACTTATCCTGCAATTAATGAACCCAGCTATTACGGTTTTCAAAGAACCAGAACTCATAGAAAAGAATAGTCCATGAAGTGGCGTGAATGTGGTATTTATTGTGTTTTAAGAAGATTTCGGTATCACCAAGGAAACTCTAACGTTAGACAGACACAACACGAAAGTCTTAAATCCATAACGTAACTCGTCAGCATATTTAACACAGAACAACACTTAATTTCTCGATCAGAACTATTGAATATTTTTGCTGTCAATGTCTGCAGTAGGAGCTGCTTTTTCTTAGATAAATGTTACAAGGTAAAAGTAAATTTAAGGAATCCTTGCGCACACCATGGATACGTATTGGTAATCGGATCCCACCGGTATAAAAATTAATAACTGTAATACACAACTTTCTTTGCGACAAATATATCCTATATTTTGATATTCATTGTATGTTTTTGTCTTATGAGTGGTCTCTTCTTTTCATGTCTTCCAGCTAACTTTCTACATCTCAGTTCCCACCTGCCTATCCATCTCAGTATCCTACAATACGTAGGTGTACCTCTCATTGCCGAAGAAAAGTCAGCGCCACGTTAAGTCATTGGCTAGTAAAGAGACCCTCCAATGCACAGGAAGTCAGAGAACATAGAATTATTTACACTCTCCAGTTTAGTGTTCTATGTATATTGAAATTACATGTTATGCTCTCTACAGAAACACGTAGTGAATCCTCTGACAACTGCTGTCAAATGACCTAACATCATGGAAGCTCTAGCGATTAATTTATGCCCTTGTACTGTTTTAGGTTCAGTTTAAATGTCACATTTTTCTAAGAAACTAAAGACTGAACATAATAAAATCTGTGGTACTTGCGAATATGTCATCATGTATTTACTACTAATGAAGTGGCACACGAGTGTAAAGTGTAAAGTGCAAACATCAGCATTAGTTATCCATTAGGCAAACTGCAGTAGTAAATTTTGAGTCCTGATTACTACGAAACTTTATATCATATTTCACAGGTACAGAGCTGTTTTTGGTGATTTGTCTATACATAATGGACATGCAGCACAAACTAGATGCGTTCTTGTAGTCCACTTATAGACTAATTTTCCATTAAACAAGAAAGTGGGTTTGTAAAATCACTGTGCTGCGCCATGTTGTGGATGTATTACGTGTGTTGTTTGTTTTGCTGTGTTTGTTTGTGTGTGTTAGTATGTGCTTGTCTGTCTCCAGTGTTGAACCAGTTGACCGAGTTTCAACGAATCTTGGAAATAACGTAGTGCATTGGTGGCCAATCCGACAACGTCCTTTTTAATGCGCAAACTTAGACCTTATCGACAATAGCACTACTTGTTATAGTATCTAAAAACGATGTACATGAGATATTGTATGAAGATATGAGTTGAATTAGTATACTTGTAGAGTATAAAGTAACAACTTGGCGGACACGTCAAACCTTTCTTTACTCAGCAACGTGATAGCGATAACTCATGGACCTCTGGAACTAGCTGTAGATAATGAACATGCTTGCACGTAGTGTAAAGTATTGTCCACATACCAAGATTTACAAATATGGTGAAGATGCGAAGCTATAATGTTATCTTCAATGAAATTAGCACACAAAGAATCTGTACGTACGAAAGCACGTAGTAAGTCCTCCACAGTTGATGATGATGACGATGATGATGATGATGATGATGACGACGATGATGATGATGATGACGATGCTGCTGCTGCTGATGATGATGATGATGATATAAGTCTAGAACTCACTGCACTAGGAAAGTAGGCTTCTGTGTTTTGTGCTGGGAGATTTTGTAGATTAGTTTATATTCCTTCAACACATTGAATTTCACACGCCTGGTTGAAAGGTGTATCAGGCGCTTTGAACCCAACATCGAATACTATGCGCTGTTGCTCTGTAACAGACGAACGTAACCTTTTATAACTGCGGGCCACACAAACGTGAGTGATTTAGCCTAATTCCACGAACCGTTTTAAAAAAAAATAGTATTGTACTAAAAGCTTAATTGTATTCATTTTATTCGTATTTGTATTACATTACGATGATCTGTATAGCCAGTTTAAGAAGTAATAGTCATTCAAGTATGTATTTTCGCTATGGAATATACGAGGTATGATCAAGAAATCCTGAGACTGGGTCTGTAACTTCGCTAGGGGGAGGAGTTTGGACGCGTCTCTTTCCTGGACTGTAGTCTTGCGTCTCCTCTCTACACGGAACAAAGGACGACCCGAAACCAGTAGGCAGTGCCTCTCCAGCTTGGTCGAATGAGCACGTGTACCGCCGCGTCGTCGCAATTCGGATTGCGCTCAAAATGTCGGAGGAGGAACAACATGTGTTCATCACGCTTTACATTAAACAAGGAAAACACGGTGAGAAGGCTTTCGAAATGTTAAAAACAGCTTTTGGTACTTTTGGAAAATGAAGTTAGACTATGTGACTGTCGAAAGACAGTACATGAGTGTCGACTAATTTCTCCGGCAATAATATGCAGAAAATGCATAATGAATTATCAGGTGCCGTATGAGTCCAAGCCGTGAAGGCATGTACAGGATTGTAAGGCATAGCTTCATTTTTAACCTCGGCACTAGATGGAGATGGGTGATCAACTTCACGCCCCGGCCGCGTTACCCCCAGCAAAGAATACCTGTACACACTGAAGAAGAGGCTTCGTGGGTCCCAGAGCCGGGCCAGACAGTTTATCTAAGCGCTACGTTGCGGACGAAATCGTCAGAGACGCCAGAGTTCGTGGGCACCTCAGTAGCGTGGAGAACGCCAAACAATGTGCTGCTACCTGTTACATAATGTTCTAACTATACACTTCGTAGTTCAATAGCTTGCTGGCAGATGGAAGATGTGGCTATGGTAATAAATAAACATGGCGCGGTGATTCTGCTGTTTTCACCGAATAAGAATTTATTCCGACGTCTAATTTCGTAATCGTGTTTATTAACTTATGTGTTTTATTATTTTATAACGTTTTGTAGTGTGATATATTGAAGAAAACCATTACAGGATGAAGATTACAGTTACTACTTTATCCGACGATATATTTGTATTGGATGTTAGTGAAGATTTGGAATTGGAAAATTTTAAGGCATTTTGCGAAGTGGAATCAGGATATCCAGCTCCAGAAATTGTCATTGCACACAACGGCATGCCGCTATTAGACGATAAAAAGTCCCTTAAGGATCATGGCATCCGGGATGGTGATGTAGTGATTTTACAGCATATGCTGAGTTCAGGTTCCAACATCAATTTTGCAGCCTCTAATCAAGGTAAGTGTCGTGCGTTCTCAAAATAACAAAACGTGAAGAATCATGCGATTCTGACCGTAACCCTACCAGTCATATTAATTGTATGTGAATGATTGTAGGTCTTCCAGTGCTTGACTTCAGTGGCATTCAAGTTCCTGGTTCTTCAGGGCGGGAATCAGGGCCAGGTGAAAGCCATGCTTTTCCGGGTGTAAGAGCAGACGAAGAAGATCCAAGGTTCATCAGAGATATGTTCTTGGCCAATCCGAATCAGCTTGCTCTCTTAAAACAGAACAATCCTCGCTTGGCTGATGCTTTGCTGACAGGCAACCTCGGTAAAGCTCAAAAATTACATACAGATGTGCTTTAAGTTGTTGATTGGTATTTATAACGCCAAACATATGAGGATTGTTCAGTAAGTTAAGGTTCCTCGGGCTTTAAATCTTGTGTAAATCAAGCATTTTATTTCTTCATAAGCAGTAGCACTTGTAGTAAGAGTAACATGCATCACATCATGCAAGAGTCAGTCAGATGCTGTTTAGGGCATAAGTGGGCATGGAATGGCATCAACATTGAACACTTGGTCCTGCAAAGAGGTTTGTAGTGTGACTTGATTTTTATGCACAAAGCATATGTGCCCCTGTAAAATTCACCACCAACTGATAGAGGTGTGTGATGGTGGTGTATTGAGAGCGCATCATATCAGAAAATAGTGCAGATTTTAAAAATGATAGATTGTATTTCCATAACGATGATCACATGTTTGGGTAGCGCATCAGTGGTGGACGTGAATGTAGCACAAATAGAGGAACTGATTTTTGAAGCTGGATTGGCATTTGGAAGGTAACCAATTTTACAATAATGAGAGAGTGAAAATCATTGTTCATGAATGGTTGTGAATGAAAGAGCCTGATTTCTGCCATGATGGAATTCTTAAACTCATGCCAAGATGGGTCAAATACATCTATGTGCCCAGGGATTGATTTGAAGAATGATGCTACTTAAATGGATTAAATGAGATATATTTAACACAGCAATGTCTTCTCATTTAATTTTTAAGACCTAGCAAACTTTACTTATTGAATATCTTTAATGAACACACACACAAGTGATATGTAGTTGCTGTTTTATTGCCAATACATAGGTGTGAAATAACAATGATAAGTAGTGTTACTTATGGTTAAAATTGATGATACTGATCACTTTACTGTGGAGATCCATATTCCTTCCGATGTTAATATAACAATAACATGGTAATATTCTATTCTAAAGTAACACTTTTATGGCAGTGACATCAAGAAATTATTCTTGGAAGAGTGTAAAAACAGGATGTTTTAAAATTAGTTTGTCCTTAAATTCTGAGAATGAATTTGATTGAACTGACCTAGGCGATATCTTCTGACTGTCTCTGTACTCCAGAATCTTGGGCCTTGAACAGCTGTTAATGGTACAGCCAGTCAGTCAACTGCGTACCTTAATGGAAGAAACAGACATCATGGTAAAGTTGGAATCACTGCTGTTTCTCATTCTGGTGGTCACAGGTTTATTTCTAAGCTGGAGACTGGCTATTCAGGCTTTTAATTTTTTTCTTCTTCTTCTTCTTTTTTTCTGTGCTTCCATTAAATGTGACACCAGCATAGTTCCATGAATCAGGCCATGGCCATTTCCTTCCATATTCTGTCCAGTTAAGTAATTGATGATCATCCTATCATTCAGTGTTATCTAATATGAGCTGCTAGAAGCACTGTTAAGTGAGTGAAGAATAAGTACAATTTCATGGAAGCTGAAAGTTCATCACTTTGTTTATAAAAGCCTGCCGTTGGACCCTGTCCAGAACTCATATCTACATTGTTCCAGAATAAGGTACGGAGAAGTAGATTGAATTGTGTCACTGACTGTAGGAGCTCATGATCTCGGCAAGTGTAGGCTTGTTAACCTACATTATCAGTATGCTGTCATTGAAAATTTCCAAACAGAATATATGGCTAATCACTTTCTGTTCATCATGATGTCAGAATGTTTGTGAAATGTGTGCAGTTGAATAAAGGATGTTAATATGAAATATTTCTGCAACATGTGTGTCACAGAATAATGTCACCAGAAATATTGCAAGAATTTCTGTGTCAACAGTGCCAAATATCCAAAATAATGGAAAAATTTTGAATGACAGGTTATATGCCAGACAAAAAGAAAACACAAGAATTTGCATTGTTTTGATAAGTCATTGTTGTCATTTAGCTGAATGTCTACAGATACAACAACAGGTGTTCATGTTCCAAAAGTTTCTATGTATTGCATGAAGTTCCCTTGCATGGCCTCCAGGTGAGGGTCTGGTATGCAGTGAGTGCACAGAACTGTAAAGCCTGCAATCTTTGAAAAAACAAGTTTCACCCATTACAATGAAATGATTCTGAGCCAGGTCTTCATAGAACTAACAGGAGAAGAGAAATTGATATTTACTTCTTTCAGAACAGTGCCATGACCCACACAGTAAATTGCTCAGTGACTGCACTAAAAGAAGTATTCAGTATATGATTAATAAGATGCGTATTCTGGTGTTCTAGACGTTCAGATTTGAATCTGTGATTATTACTAGTACTAGACAAGAACTGAAAGTTAATGTTTATATAGAAATTACTGATACTTCAAGACAAGGTATCTGTTAAGTGTGAAGAAATATTTTCAGAGGTGTGAGGCTTGTTTAGAAGCTGGGGGTCAGGTCTATGAACTAAGGTAAGTTGAGCTGAAGAAGGAATATAGGCCCTAAATTCCTGGGAGGTGCAGGCTTAATATGTGATAATAATTCCATGACAGCTGCTATGCCCAGGAACATGATAAAAAGTATGCCCTGTACTTTTCCACTGTACTTTTCCATGACAGTGACATACTGTCACTATGTCAGAAGACATCATGGATTCTGGAAGAAATCTCAAATGCTTGAAATTTTGTCCATTGTCCCAGTTTTTGTATAAGAACCAGTATGTTAGTAGTAGAGTGAATTATCATTGTGCAGTAGTGTTTGCCAAGAAAGATGGGGATGGTGGATAAATACCTTACAATGATCTGAACCCTTCTTTAGTTTATGCTTGTATAATATGATTATCAAATTGCTGTGTAATTTATTGCAGATAGGTTTGCTACAGTGCTTCGGGAGCAGGTAGAATCACGGGCAGAAAGACAGAGACAGAGAATTAGAATGATGAATGCAGATCCCTTTGACACCGAAGCTCAGCGACTAATTGCAGAAGAGATCCGACAGAAAAATATTGAAGCAAATATGGAAGCAGCTATGGAATATAACCCAGAGACATTTGGAACAGTTGTGATGTTGTATATTAACTGTCATGTCAATGGTTTCCCTGTCAAAGCATTCATTGACTCAGGTATCATTATGTGTTTCTTTTGGTTCTTTATTTTTAGGTGTTAAAATTTTGTGCTTGTCAGGCAACATGAGATTAAAGTGCCATTACTATTAGTGACGTTTGTTACTGATTTTAGGTGATTGTTTGGTTTTGGTCTAGGTGCCCAGACGACAATAATGTCTGCAGCGTGTGCAGAACGATGTCATATAATGCGCCTAGTGGATACACGCTGGGCTGGAATTGCAAAGGGTGTAGGTGTTCAAAAAATCATTGGACGCATCCACATGGTACAGATACAGATTGAGAAAGACTATTTAACAACCTCATTCTCGGTGCTGGAGGAGCAACCAATGGACATGCTACTTGGACTCGATATGCTCAAGAGGCATCAGGTACATCTGATACCATCAGGATTTGTCAGTGATTTTGTGCGTCTATAATTACAGTTTGGTGGATACATTTTTTAGGTGTGTTTACAAAATTGCAAAAAGCAACTGTTAGCCTCATCATGTCCATCTTTCTGTCTGCATCGGACAACTTGGCTCCCACGAAACGGATTTCCATGAAATTTGATGTTTGAATATTTTTTTTTAAATCTGTCAAGAAAATTCAAGTTTCATTAATATCCAACAAGAATGATGGGTACTTTATGTGAAGACAAATATACATTTTCTATCGTATCTTGTTCAATTCATAGAATGAGAAATGTTTCACACAAAACTTGTAGAGAAAATCAAAACATACATTTTATCTCCAAGAACTTTTTCTGAAAATTGTACTCTTTATGAGATAATGTGGAGAAATATTGTAGAGCTATGCAGGCCATAGATGACAGTATGGCACATGCCCATTGCATTTCGGATAGAGAAGTCTACAAACAGACACTCAGAATATGTAATACTTATTGGTTTTCTGCACTCATCAAATGCTTGAGAAAAAATGGGAATACAGTGAAGCAGTGCATGAGCTAATTATAGACTTCAAGAAAGCTTATCATTCAGTTAGGAGGGAGGTCATGTATAATATTCTTATTGAGTTTGTTATCCCCAATAAACTGGTAAGGCTAATAAAAATGTGTGTGAATGAAACCTATATCAGTGTCGACGTAGGCAAGCATTTGTCTGACATGTTTCCTATTAGGAATGGTTTGAAACAAGAAGATGCTTTACTGCCATTGCTTTTCAACTTTGCTTTAGAGTATTGCATTAGGAGGGTACAGGTATACCAGGATGGCTTGAAATTAAATGGTACACACCAGCTTCTGGTTTATGCTGATGGTGTTCATATATTGGGCAGAAGCGCATATGCTATAGAGAAAAACACAGAAGCTTTGGTAGTCGCTAGTAAGGAGATTTGTCTAGAAGTGAATTCTGATAAAACGTAGTCATGGTCATGTCTCGAGATCAGAATTCAGGATGAATTTGCAATATAAAGATTGATAATAGCTCTTTTGCAAAGGTGGAAGAGTTCACGTATTTGGAAACTACCTTAACAAATCAAAATTGTATTCGGGAAGATATTAAGAGCAGATTGAAGTCAGGGAATGCTTGCTATCATGCAGTGAAGAATCCTTTGTCTTTCAGTTTGCTATCCAAAATACAAAGATTAAGGTGTACAGAACTGTAATTTGCCTGTTTTTTGTATGGATATGAAACTTGATTGCTCACATTGAAGGAGGAATGTAGTCCGAGGGTGTCTGAGAATAGGGTACTGAGGAGAATATATAGGCCCAAGAGGGTTGAGGTAACAAGAGAATGGGGAAAAAACTGCATAATGAGGAGCTTAATGATCTGTACTCCTTACCCAATATTGTTGGTGGTCAAGTCAAGAAAAATGAGATGGGCAGAACGTGTAGCATGTATGGGGGAGAGGAGGGGTGTATACAGTGTTTTGGTGGGGAAACCTGAGGGTAAGGTACCACTTTGAAGACCCAGGTATAGATGGGAGGAAAATATTAAGATGGATCTTCAGGGAGTGGGATGGGGGTCATGGACTGGTTTCATCTGACTCAGGATAGGGACAGGTTGCAGGCACTTGTAAATGCATTAATGAACCTTCAGGTTTCATAAAATGCGGGGAATTTCTTGACTAGCTGAAAACTGGTTAGCTTCTCAAAAATGACTCTGTTCCACAGAGTAAGTAAGCAAGCAAGTGTTGCTTTTTCACTGCAACAATAGTTGCATGAATGCACTTCTATGTTACCGTATACATACTTTGTCTGTCTTGTGTGAGTTAAACTAAAATTTGTTGACACATTCCAGTTTTGGATAAAATCCGACAACACTGATGATGAACAAAGCAGAACGTAATTACCATCAACACAATTATTTGTGTTGACAATAATTAAGTACCAACACAACTATATGTGTTGACGGTTACTAAGTACCAATCTGTGATATTATATAACTCAACGGGATGTCAGACTTAAAAATTAGACGAACACTTTGCATGAATACGTACATGCATTTCTACATACTATGAGAATTCACATGTATTTTGCTAAATATTTATCACACGAAAGATGTTTGGGGGAAAAAAAAAGATTTGAGGAAAGTGAAAAACACACATTTTGTGCCCAGTACATTTTTTATTAAGTCATACTTTTTATGAGAGAAATACACAAGAAATAATGTACTGGAATTGTTATCCTATGTATATTTTGTAACTTGTTTAGTTTTTGGAGTAGGAAAGAAACTTCTCTTGATGTGAACATGGTATGCTTTCATATGTGGGTACACATTACATTATCTGGCACCCCACATCAAACTTCACTGAGACTGTTTCGTATGACAGGAGGTGGCACAATGTTTGCTGCTATTCCAATTTGCTGTTATTCCGTGTCCTCTCATTTTATTTCAGTGTATTAAACTTAATGTTAGGTTTGTAGTCACCATGTTTAAAGGAGGCACTGGAAATTTTTCCTTCAGCTCAGAGACTTGCCTCACACAAAGCAAACACATTGCTTATTGTACGTTGAAGTTGAGATGATAAAATTAAAACAGTATAGTCTGAGTGATTTGTTCCAGATGTTATGAAATTTAATCTCAGTCCCAGTGCAATTTTTTGACTTATGATACATGTTAAAGAATCATGTGTAAGAGTAATAATTCTGACATTGAAGACACTCAAAAACTTAGTGTTCACAATGATATATTGTGCTCTGGTGGTGTGATTTTTAATTAAACTAAAAATTTAGTGTGCATTAAAGCTGAATGGAATTGTTTGCATCATCAGCTGTTGCACTGTCTTCCTGAAAGATGGCATCCAGCCCGTAGTGTAGTGACTACATATTCGTGATGTGCTGTTTAAACGACGTAGAGTATACTGCATGTTTTTCAACCTGAATATTATTTACAGGATCTATTGATTTGTTTGATCAGAACTCGTGTAACTTACACAATATTGTACTCCTTAAGAGTGGATGCTTTTGAAATTTCTGGAAGGTCATAATGATGTTACTCATATATGTGGCATGGCAAGCATTTCAGCTCATATCAAATGATGAATGTGGCAGTGTTGACTCATAGGTATTGTAATTAAAGTATGACCTAAGACAGTGCACAGATTTTAAATAATCCAGGCACCACCTTCAGATTATAGGCACCAGAAGGTTGACAAAGCAAGTTCCATACTGAAGAGCTGCAAATATTATGCATCGCTGTACAAAATGTAGTTGCCGTGGCGATCTGGCGATCGTGGTATCTGGGATTGGTTCACCCTTAGCTAAGAAACAATTTGTAATATCAGACACCTTGCTTTATCATTTGAAATGTGGTGGTGCTATGGATTTTAGGCTGTCTTGTAAAGGGTTAGAATACATCCCTAATCTAGGGAAAGACACAGTCACTAGTATAGGGTAGGGCAACCAAGAAATAGGATTGTTAGAGGGCAAAATAACATTTTCAGTGTCTTTCCAGTTACATATTTTACTCTGTAGCCTATATAGGAATTTTGCAGATCATTTTAAAAATGTCTTTAATCCAATTCAGAACATAAATGAACTAATATCAGAACTTTCTGGTTGTCATATTACTTATTTTATTTTCGTATACAAAATGCACAGACCGGCCCTGGGACCCACCCATTCTCCTGTACTGTGGGTACCAGGTCTCTTTCCTGGAAGTAAAACAACTGGGGCATGGCATTGGCTGCCCACCCCCATTTAGAGCCAAGGTTAAAGAGTAGAGCTATAACTCTACACCCCCTCTGGGCCACTGCCACAGGTTGAGCATCTAGGCAAATAATTGTTCTGCTAGCAATAGAATCAGAAGAACTTTTTTGTCTCATGTGATTATAATACCTACAGAATGCATATGACTGGAAACCCAATTTTGCTTGAATTATGCAATTCTTTGTCTTGTTACCAGGGAATGCTTGAGGATCTAGTAAAAGGTAAATCAGTCCCATTACAGGCCCGAGGTGCCCAGAGGGTTCCAGGAGGTTAAGTCTTGCCAGATTACATGACAATCGCCCAGGATAGTGGTAAGGTCAGCCTTACATACCGGCTGCTTTTTACCCCCAGGAAATCCTCCTGGTACTCATTTCTGTTAGAGGCTGAGTCGACCCCAGGGCCATAGTGCGATCGGAAGGATTATGTGAATGAAAATTCCAATATATGTACAAATAGATGATTAGTGTAAATCGATATACACACCACACACACACACACACACACAGCCAATTTTGAGAAATAATCTGAATGCAATAAATACCAGTGTACATTACATTGTCAGAGTGGTTGGTAGTTACTCATTCAGGAAATTTCTTGTTAATGGCACATTGAAGGTAAATAACTGTCATTATGGACGGCTAAAGTTATACTGTCTATAGAAAAGTCAGTCAGAATGTAACATTTACCTTGAAAATGGTGAATATAAGCATGAAAAATCACATGCACTTTGTTTGGATGGTTCTGTTAAACCAATCGCACATTTTCTGCAGTGCTCAATAGATCTGAAAAAGAATGTTCTACGAATTGGGACAACAGGCACAGAGACTGCATTTCTGTCTGAGAGGGAGCTACCTGAATGTGCCCGACTGTCAAGCCATAGTGAAGATGATGTCCTTGGACAGTCTGTTCGTGAGGTGGAAGAGAGAGATTTGGCGCGTGCCCTTCAGAATAGTCGGGAGTCAGGTTGGTTGTGTCTCACTAATTTTGACCAATTGATGAACTGCTTAATGATGACATAATTATTCATTGTTAAGTCACATTTATGGTACTTTGTGTTAAAAGCAAGTCCATTTTTGTGGCCAGACACTTTAAAATTATTTGAATTGTTTTGCTCCTTTAATGTTTTGTTTATTTGTGTTAAGTGAAACATTGTAGTTTGTTTTGGGAGCCGATTTATGATGGATGCTGCTAGTCCTGTCACTTCGTAATCCTTGAGGTCTCGCCTCTTGATCATCATTTCTGTTTCTTACTGGAATAGTGGGTGTTGCCAGCAGTGGGAGCAGCAGCAGCAGCAGAGGTTCAATACCTCGTGACCCATCAATTATTATCCTACCAACAGACAACTTTGGTGAAAATGAAGTACGGGAGTTGGTCAGTCTAGGTTTCACACGTGAGCAGGTAAAAATATGTAACTGAATTGAAGAATAATAATAATATTTATTTACTGTAATTGGGTTGTTACCCGGTGGCAGTGGTTATTTTACATGTAAACAAAACATGAAATTGGTTACTACTAAATTTAAGTCAGGAGGGCTACATGAGAAGCATGTAGTGGCAACTTCGAATCTTGGGAACCATCTCAGCATTTGCTTATAGACACAGGGAAACCAAGAAAAACCTGTGTCGAGATGGCCGGTTGCAGGACCTTCTGAGGATCAAATGTTATATATGTTCTTAAGTTTACCTGCATTGTGTTTGTGTTAGAGGTGCAACTGAAGATGAATTCAGTTACTAAGTGGTTGTAGTTTGAGCCTAAGTGCTAAAAAAAAACTGGAATTTTTCACCTGAGTTTTTCCAGTCGACTGAAATTTTCAACTAACTGTACATTGTTGTTCTGTACACATTGTGGACAGCTTCCAGGAGTTGAACTGTGATAGAAAGTCTGAAGCATCTTCCAATCTGTACACTAATTTAAAATAAATAATAAATTTAGAATAATGACACATAGCCTGTAGTTAATTAATGCCTTGTAATATACTTTATACTATGTTCATGTATTCATCTGTGTTAAATTCTTCGGCCTGGAAAGATACAGAATCAGTATAATATTTAAAAATTATCGATAATGTCTTGGATGACTGTCCACAATATTGAAAGTAAAGATTAATGGATGTTAATAACTTTCTGATAATGGGAATCTCGTGTTTTCCTTGATATAGCAATACATTACATATTTTGGTTAATATGCTAGTATTATGTGTGTTCCGTTCTGCTGTATTGTGAGAGAAGTGAAACCTCAGTAACATACAAAGTGCATTCATTCATGAATGGTGTGTCTAAACCAACAGGTAATTGCAGAACTGAGAAGATTTCGAGGTGACAAGACGCAGGCCACAGCAGCCCTGTTTGCCAAGGCACTCAAGTTCTGATTCCCTGCAACACTGAGGTGTGCAGGTAATACAGTGACTGAATGCAGACATGTGCGATGATAGCACACACCTCAAGTGTTGTGGCACATCCCTGTGAGCTTGACCCAGGGGAATGATGTTGCTGAACCACAGGAACAACAAGAAAATAAAAAGAACAAAGGCAAGGAGCTACAGGATACAGGTACCAGGAAAGTGAACTTTCACTGTCCAGACATATTGTTGACATAATTAAGTTTTGTTTGTTTTTTTAATTATTTTATTTTTATGCAACAAATAATTGAAACTATTCTACTGGTTTGTCTTCCACACTAGTCAATATGTATGAGTTACAAATAGTGCAGAGCAGCCATCACTGATTCACCATTGTAAAGTAGTCAGTGTTGTGACAGTCTGTATATAATTTTACTGTGGTGTATGCCTTTATTCTCACCTGTTTTATTTGTGGCAATAAAAAAAAATATTCTGCTAAGCAGATGCACTTATGGATGCTTGATGATAATACCCAGGAATTGATATTGGTATTAGTTATCCCCCAGAGTTCTGTCAGATCAATGTTCAACACACATCTGTCAGATCAATGTTCAATACACATATAGGCCTAACTGTGTGAGATCTGAAGTCCTTATTGCAGTGTTGCTGAGGATGTGGGTCTTCTGGGATATAACACCATGTTGGGTGAGTGGTTCCTGACTTCTGAAGGACCCCAGACTGGAGTGCTTAACCACTGAAGATGAAGAAGCAACAATCCCTTGAAATGTCAGGAACCACTCACCCAGTGACTCAGTTTTATATTGCAGGAGACTGAATCCTCGCATATATAACTGCTGAAACAAGGACCATTTAAAATAAACTTTAAAAAATGTATGTACAAACTTTTCTTAGTGTTCATATGTGGACAGAATTTACAACAGGTTACCATTTAGACCAGCAGTTCGTAACCAATGCCCATACATTTTGAAACTTCATGCATGTTAAACTTCAAACTGTTATATTTGACAGGCATGTCTCTTCCCTAATTCACTATCTTACAAATGAATTTTCACCTGAAAATTGTGAAGAAGAAAGGATGCCATTGGTTTTGTTATATGTCATTGCTATTCTGCAATTACTTACATTTGCTCTGAGAGTCCTGTGTGGACAGGGAATAGCAGCCTTAGAGTACTTTGGCCCAGAGCTATCATTTTGGACCTGTGTTATGCTGTTTTGTGAATTCAGAGCAAAAATATTTGTCACTCATATTTTACTTTTTGGTGATCTTATAGGAAAAATAGAGAAAAGTTACAATTTACTGGCCCTTTATTTGTATAGTGTTACTGGAAACATGATACAAGTTGGATTGCAGGGAAGCTTTCCTGTGGTGTATTGAGTTTGCTGGTTGATTGTGTTTGAATTTTCTAATTGTTTCCACTTGTGAGATTTTAAGTTTTTGCAGTGGTGCAGTGACATTGGTGCCTGATGTTTCAAGATGGTGTGGTGGTCTCCAAACATCAAGCACCAATCACCCAGTGAAATTGTGTCAATATCCCAGGAGACCAGACCTCATCTTTCAGTTTACTTTCTTACATCTCATGTGTTGTCTACATCTTGTGCTCTGACTTGCCTGCACCTTAATCAGTCAAGCTTAGTCTCAGTTTTGTGATGGAACATATATTGACAGAATATGGAATTCTTTAGAACATTTACTTCTTTGATAAGGCTTACAAGCCAAATATAAATTTATATTCTCTCTTCTGAAATTAACACTTGTGGCTGTGGTAGTACTTATCTGCTGTTTTTGATCACAGCAGCACAGTGGCCTCATTTCAGGGTTTGAAGGAGGAGCTGCTTTAAAGGATTGTGCTAACATAACATCAAACATTTTAGATGAAGAATCTCTCTGTCATTCATAGAGTAGTCACTGTGACATAATCAATTTTTGGCTCCATGGCATGCAAGAAGCCAGAAGCTGCTGTACCCAAGTGAAGTGAGGAGGGGGGGGAAAGCAAGTATGCTTGGATTGGTATAATTCTTTTTGGAAAGTAATATGGTTATGCAGGAGATGGTATTTTAGCCTCACCACAACATAGAGAATTAAGACTTCATTTCAAATGCCCTTTCACAAATGCATATAGCTGTAGACATATATGAGCATGAATAAACAAAAGAAAAAAGAATTTATTAAGCATTAAAGTATAAAATCATTAGAACTGCTGGTGTAAACTAAAAACTTAGAAGGTTTGGTAGTGAACAAATTTACTAAATTGCTCATGAGCTATTAGCCTTATCATTGATGCACACACTTCAAGAGCAGTTTAATGAAACTGAAGCTGTGAAACATTTGGTAACAAAGAAATATTAAAAGGTCTCTTTGTGTCTATTCAGTGTACAATGGTATTGAAGTGTTGTATGATTTTGAAGAAACATTTCAGGTTGATTTGATTTTATGACTTCTATAGAATGGATCCACACTGGAGACACAAGATGATGTATACAGTTTGGTGAATTGAAAATGCAACATTAATTTTTGTACTTATAGTAGAAGGTGAATGTTAACTGTATTTTCTCTAACATATCAACTCATCCAAATATGATCTGAATATTATGTGTTTTGCACCATGCATTGTAATATAATTATACAATATATGAAATATTCATTTTGTTGGTTTATATTGCACTGTGATCTGAATAGCTTGTGATGGTTACCTTTACAGTTACAGTTCATGATCCTGTAACTCTTCACCTTTGTTCTTTGTGGTTCCTATCTTGGACAGAAATGAGAACAGTGATGTTTCAACAAATTGTGTGCATTAGTGGGTTTCTCATCTGTAATGTTTCACATCAACATTAGCATTTATACTCAGCCATCTCATTATGCAAATTAATACATGCTTATTGCACCTTCAACATGTTTCAGTCAGCTGTTGACTATCATCATGGAGAATAGTAATGAGATAATGGGAAATTACAGAAATTTTACATTTAATATTATAAGAATTTTATGTAATATCTCCCTGTGACACAGTACATATGAGGGTCACTCCTTGACTTCTGGCAATTTGTTTTGGTTAAATATGTGGTGGTGTAGGAAAATGAGTATGTATGGTTCAAAATGTGCAGCATGGTACTTTAATGCTCCACTGTACATGGTAAAACAACAAAGTTCTCTGATTTATGCTACCATGCCAGTATAGGTTCTCATGTAAAACTACTTGTAGCGCAATTGTATTTATGTTGTGACTGATGGGCGTCACTGAAACAAATGTTCTAGCTAAATAAGCTCATCCATAGCAGACATAAATGTACGTTGTGTTTTTCCTTGTTGTCATGTAACAAGCCACCTTCATTTCAAATTTGGGAAAACTGCTACAGCAACACAAGTAATGTTTGAAATGGTTTATAGAAATGAAGCTGTGTGTCATATGTCCCTCTTCAGATGCTTTATAAAAGATTCATAGAGGGACATAAAGACCTTGAAGATGATCCAAGGAGTGGACATCTGTCGTCTTCTCAAAATGAGAAAGTGGTTGCAAAAGTTGGTGAACCGGTGGCCAGAGACCAATGCATGTCCCTAAAACTGTTGGAAGATTAGCTGCGTATTAACTGGGAGACAGTTCATCAGATTTGTTATAAAGATGTGAGAAACAGAAATCTGTGCAAAGCTCCACATAGTGTCATTGTTGATACTATGCCGTGATCATGAGGTGCTTTCTGCAACTTACGGTATGGTGATCAGCTACCCACCTTATTCACCTGACCTCATTTCAGCCAACTTTTACATATTCCCAGCAGTTAAGACACCTCAAAAGAAGATTTCAGGACATCAAGGGCATCAAGAATGTAACTGCAGTTCCTTTATGTACCTTCAGTGATTGTTTTGTGCAGCTTGTGGAAAACTGTCAAGAGTGTGTTTCAGTCAAGGGAGATCACTGTCAAGTAAAATAAAACAACTTTCTTCTTATTTCTTGTGTGTCTATTCTTACAAACCAAGTGCCAGAACTATTGACCATGTGGTATAGCAGAGATATTCACTACAATATAGCACTAAGTTGTTTTCAAGGTTTCTGTACTAATTTTGTTGATATATTGTGTTTTTCATGTGACCTACTACCTGCTTAGTAGCTGGATATGTCTTATTCCAGGTCACACTAGTAACTGAATTCAAATTACACACGGTGACAAGGGCATATAATTTAAATATCCTGTGATTTTATCTTAATGTAAAATTCTGTAATTTCCCTTGTTAACCCATTAGTTGGCTCCCTGACAATGGTCATGAGTTGACTAAAACACATTGGAGCTGTAACAAACGGGTATGATTGGTGTGTTCTTATGGTTATTCTTTCATTACAAGTGCACATGGTGAAGCAGTTTATCAGTTTGCAGGTAGTATTTATGTTTCAGGTTGCAGCAACTATGCTTGCACAGACTGTGCAGACAGCTGCAGTGTCTTGGAAACTGTATACAGTACACCATCAGAAAGTAATGAAAGGCATGTGTTCAGGATACTTAGCATCTAGTTTAAAGTACAAGATAGAACGAACTGAATGTTTCTAAGTTCCTACAACATGTTTAATAAATCAAGTATATACCTTGTAAGGCCAGTTATAAGAATACATCTATTTCTTCATTCTGTTTATCAGCTGCATAGGGTATTTAGCACCAAATTAAATGTGAAAATTTTCGTGACTGGTGAATAAGAGAAATTTTTTATTTGAGCACTCAAAGTATATGCAATCTGTAACATTTGTACAAAGAAGTCACAATAGGTAAGTCTGTTACAATGACTTCTCTTTATATTATATACTCACCACAGTATGGGAAATTTGAAACAGATTACTTCATATACCCTCATGTATATTTATGAATATGGCCTAAAGGCATTCACTTTTATATTTGAAATAAGCATGTATAGATGAGTTAGTAATAACTAGGTTTGCAGTCTTACTATTTGCACTTCACAAGTTGTGATAAGTTTTCCCTGCCAGTCATTATCACATCAGTACCTCTTTCTTATCTTTTACAAAAATGTCGTTGGGAAGCAGTTTGACCAGCCTCAATCCTAGGGTAGGTGCATCATTGGAATGAGAGTAGCTGCAAATTTCAGGTATTCTCCCAGCATTTGTGCAGAGCAAGTGGCAAGAGCCAGAGAGGACCATAGTGATCGTGGTCTTCAGAATAAGATCCTAATCTGTAATACAAGACTTTTCCTGATAGTGCAAGAGTTACCATACTTCATTCAGGTACACTGCATGGATAAGATACCATCAGATTACTTGAAATGTTTCAGTTAATGGTGTGTACCAGAAACAGTAATGAACCAGGGTAATAATGGAATTAAAGGAAATAAGAAAAAAAAAATAGCTGGTGAGGAAAAATAACAGTATAGGTGGAAAGTGAAGGATCAGAATGGTATGGGCTTTTAATGCAAGTGGAAGAGATACACTGCCAAAAGAAATTTATAATTTGGTCCAAACAGGAAATTGTTAGAGAGGGCAACCAAGGAAATTGTGGAAAGGAGGCCAGGAGATGACTGGAGCAACATGATGTTCAGAACTAGTACTGTGTTAGTAGTGTTTCCTGACACTCCACTCAGTTCTTTATTGTTTCATATTTAGCAGTGCTATTACACCTAGATGCTGTGTCATGTCAAATGAGGTGTAAAGATGAAAATGAGTATTTAATGGGAAGAGATTTGGGAGGAATTAGTAGGTTACTGTCTGTTTCACTACATTATCTCAGCATATAATTGGAGAAACTGAGGAGGAAAGTCATGAAGAATACTGGACAGGATATTAGAATATTACAGCTGAATGTTACGTCTCCACTAGAAATATATTATTGCAGAACTGCTGTGCTCAACAGCACTGTCACTGCATAATCAGATGAGGTCTACATTGGAATAATCCTACTTCATTTCCTTATACAATGAATGCAATACCTGCAGAAGTACATACAGGCAAAATGTTGAGGTATGAAACATATATCAACATTCATTCTTAAAACAATCCTTTGTGATTCAAAGGTAGTATTTTTATTTGACAGTGTTGGCTCTGAACTTACTCCTGAAGCATAAAGCCTGGGGGCATGCTAGTGAGGGAGGATATCCTCAGGTTCCCACTGCAGCTGCACAAATTGGCCCGTTCGTGCTGATTCTTCACAGGCTGATGCAATCTTGCTCACTGCAAGTGTCTCATGTCCCAGAATGGCTGGCTTTGTTTTACCTGAAATGAGAAAGAGTATATAAGCAAGCACAGAGTTAAGGTTGTATCCTAGAGTATTTCTGTGCTGGTGTTCGAACAGAAACAAATTCAGAGCAGAGACAGAATATGCTGATACAAATTTTTCCCTCAATGTCTGTGTAGGACTGTGTTCTGCATATATGGCACTTTATGTCTTGTGACCTCTGGATTGGTACAAGGATCAGCTGCCTTATACCTAGAAGCAGCTGAAGTTCCTTACAGGCATTTATTTTTACAAGTATATGAAAACTAAGAACTAGGTATTTTACTTGCACATATTGAAGTGGGAGGACTACATCAAATAAAACTTTGCAGAATGGATATGGATTAATGTCACTAAAATTGTATTGTCCCAAAATATAAAAATGAATGGGAACCACATGTTATGTGAAAGGAGACAGAATGATTTAAAAAAGTTAGTTCACATACCTTGCAGAATGTTAAGAAAGTGCTCCATCTCATTCAGGTATGCCATCTTGTAACGTGAGGGGAAGGAGTAGTAGATGGGCATCATGTTGCATCCCTGGAACCCTATATGACTCTCTATACCTGGCATTGGTCTTTCATTGGAAGATACGAGCATCCCTCGTGGTCCAAAAACCTGCAGGATAAGTGTAGTGGGATAGCTTAAGGTTGTAAGTTGTGTTTTTACTTCCCTTAGAAATAAGGAAATTGATGCTTAAGCTATTGTTAGTTCTGTGCATGTCTTCTCACCCCTACCCCTGGTGTCTGAACCAATTGGCAAATCATTTTCATTAAACTCCCTATGCATCAGTGCCATTACAAGCTACTGCACCTCATGCTTTCTAATTTCCTACCATCACCCAGTTTTATCAGTACAGTCATTCCTCTTTATGTTTGCCTGGAATTCCTGAAAACTGACAAAAGCCTGTCAGAATACCCAGCATCAGGCAAGAATCAAACCAGATACCTCTTCAGTGCATAATATGTTCCTTCTGTTGCAAATATCTTATTCATTTCAACATTATGTGAGAATGAAATGTGCAAATATGAGTAATGGAACATAAACTGTCCCTGTGCATGCCATGAAGGCTGACATGGTAGTGGAGGGCTAGCCTCACTCATTCTTAACGATGGCAAAAGTTGGATGTGAGTGGGTCATTTCCACAGCCCAGCCACTTTAACCTGTGAAAAGAGTTCCTGATAGCTATTGAATCGGAGGCTTGGTGGGCCACACTGGATAAATGCAAAATCTCTTGCCTGTGCCAGGAAACAAACCACAGTCCATCATTTATCCAGCCCATGGCCTAGTCGGTATATTAACTATGCTATTCCAGCTCCTGCAGTACAGTGTAATATAACATACTTGAGTCCTATTCTGTGGTTTATATATGTCTCCACTTATTGGTCAAGAAAGGACTGCATCTTGAAACCAGACCGCATAGGTTTACAGGCTGTTATGAGATAGCTGGATATAAGTCAGACAACACTCTTAATAAAGTGTTCGGGGGGGCAAGAGGTGTGTCTTACCTCCACACGTTGATCATATCCATGGGATGACAGGCGACTAATGTCAATAATACCCAGTGTGCCACTAGGAAATTTTAATGTGATGACAACGGTATCATAGTCACCAATGTCTGCAATCTCAGGTGTGAGAGTGGATGCTTGGGTGGCAACACATGTTGGGTATTCTCCTAGTATCCAGCAGATGAGGTCAATATCATGTACCGCTGTGTCGTGGAAGATGCCACCTGTTGATGCATTATGTACACTGTGTATGTTGAGGTGTTTATTCATGATCACACATGCTTAATATACATTGTGTCTCATTTTTTAAATCTTGGTAACACATCTATGCACCACAGTACAGACAGACACCACCATTTCAACAGTTTCAGATTTATATAAGCTTCAAAAAAAAAAAAATATATATATATATATATAATATATATTGGAATAATATTAGAAAAATGTTTTTTAACGTGCACGAAGTTTTTCCTTATCGGGTTGAAATCACAGCAAGGCAGTGGTACCACACATAGCCTGCAGCAACGATTTCTCTCCACTGGACTTTTCCTAATATTGAAATTTATGTTAAATGCACATTGATTCAAATAAGTAGAAGAAAGGGGGTGGGGGGAAAGTTTGACCAGCTAACCCACATTTCTTCAGAATCTTATGGAAAATGGCAACATCACTGGAATCAGTGTATTAATATAGGTTGGGGAGGGGGCTATATTGAAGGGCACAATGTTAAATGGATTTTATCCCATGCATATTGTACTGTATTTAATCAGTTCAAGAAATTTCTGAACTGACCTCATGCCCTGTTCTTGATATTGAGTGCATCTTACTTACTTACTTACTTACTCCATGGTGCAGAGTCCTTCTTGAGAAGCTAACTGGTCTGCAGCTAGTCAGGAAATTCCCCGCATTTCACGGAACCCGAAGGTTCATTACCGCACTC
>Ga0123355_10003379_pt1 | contig 22859 bp, 18 predicted proteins | sample TergutEmb28metaG_3_FD_89872 | JGI IMG/M metagenome (GOLD analysis project Ga0123355, IMG submission 89872) | Embiratermes neotenicus P1 segment gut microbial communities from Petit-Saut dam, French Guiana - Emb289 P1 | ecosystem: Host-associated > Arthropoda: Insects > Digestive system > Gut ... | reverse complement strand
TATTCATCACTATACAAATAGCCGTCACCTTTTTGCTTGCATTTTAATACCCGGGCGATATCCCGGCCTACAGATGGTTTTTCGGCAATTATTAGGGTTTTCATAGTTGCACTCCTTACTGAATGTATACGAGTTTCAAATTAAAGTATGTTACGCGCACTATGCCAATACGACGCGTTTTAAGTGGCAGCAGATAGGATTTTGAGAGGAATTGGTATTAGCACGTGCTGCATATAATATAACATATATCGAGGGCACGCAAAAAATAATTCAGTTGGTAAGGATTCCTTCCCAATTGAAATTTATACTTTTGCTGCAGGAGGATTGATTTTAGTGAAACGTAAATTTTTGGCAAGGCGATTACATATGTGGTTGAGGAAAAGAAAAAGGCCACGCACTGCACACAGCACTCCAAAATACGGTTTAGAAAGAAAAAATACCCGCAGCAGAATTATCCCTAGGCGATATGTCGCGTTAATGCTTCTGTTAATCCTATTAGCGTCCTTTGCATACAGTTATTATCGCTTTGATAGACGCATCTTACCCCTGGTATTAGAGGCGGCAGAACTTAGATTGCAAGCAGAAATTAACAATGTAATAAACTCCGTTGTACAAGAAATTATTACAGAGCAGCAGGTTACAGCCGCAGATTTTTTGCTGCAAAGCATAAGCGGCGGAGAAATTGCCAAGCCCGTGCTCTCGGTGAATACGGTATTGGTTAACGAAATATGTAATGCCGCCGCCCAAAGGATATCTGAACGGCTAAACAACCTGGAACCTGAAATAGTGTATGTGCCCATGGGAATGGCCTTAGGGCTTGATACCTTAGCGCAAGTTGGGCCTAGGTTTTCTTTTTATCTTGCGCCAATTGGTAATGCCCTGGTTAATTACGAGACTAGTTTTACTGCTGTTGGTATAAATCAGACCCATTTTGCAATGTGGCTTACGGTGGAATCTGTGGTACGGATTATTAACCCCGTACAATCTTCAGAAATCATAGTCATACGCAATGTCTCCCTTGTAGATACGGTTATAAGCGGCGTAGTGCCGGATACCTATCTTAGCATGGACTTGCCAGGTTTTGGCTTTGCGCCATAAATAATTTAAATAATCTGGTACAAGGTCAGCAGCAAATAAATAGGTGGCACCCATAAAAGCAGCGTTATAGCACCAGACACTGTTATTGCGCATTTGTATAAAATCGGCCACTTCTTTAAAAAAGCAGACACCGCCACCGCAAGCAAAGGCACCCATAATAAATAGCTAAGCATATTTATAAAAATAGCAATGGCTATCGTTGCAATTGTCATTACAATCAGCAATGCGGTTATAAACCATGACTTGGGTAATTTTGTTTTGAATTTATAAACCAAAAACCCAGCAGAAACAGCAAATGCCATCCCCATTAAAATATGAGCGGCAGTCATGGTAAGTACAATCATCCGACCTGGCAAAAGTGGAAAAAATATAGCATCGTGAGACGGCTCTCTAAGCCCTAATAGGCAATTTCCCGCAGCATAATTTGCAAGTGCCATGGTCGTAATTAAATAATGATAGGCAGTATTCCTGTTCAAATTTTCAAAATTATCATAGGGTGTATGATAGTACTCGCCACCACCTATAATTGCAAAGTTCAAACCTTTAAATCCGTACGCTCTAAAAATAGTAAAATCCGTATAAGATCCCGGAAGAAAAGTCGCGTAAACCCAGTCGGCCCAGTGGAAACCTATTGGCCGTGGCGCAACTCGGTTAAACAAACGCAGTATATGCGTTGGTGCAGCAGATGTTTCAAAAATAAGCAAACCGCCGCTATTGCCCTGGGCTTCAAGGTTTATTAGCAGGTCTATTTCCTCTGTTAACGCCGTAAAGTCTCGACTAAATGCCAATGCCCCAAGGGCAGACCATTCTTCCCCATCGGTAAACAGGAAATGCAAGTTGCTGGCTAAGTTGTCGTTGTTTGCATGAGCGCGCATGGCCTCCAGCATTGCAACAACAGGCAGCATTGCATCGGCAGCACCGGGTGTATTTAACGTGGTGTCGTAATGGGCCACAAACATTATGCTACCGCTATTAGGGTTGGGAGACTCAAGGGTTACCCAAATATTATCTACATACATATACCCCTGTGTAACCAATGGATGCCGTGGGAAATTGCTTTCCACCCATCTGCGAATCCACCACCCAGTTTCAATACTAAAAGGCTGTGGTTCCCATCCTCTGCGAATTTGACGCAGGACCGCGTCTGCATAGTGGTAATCTTCGATTGTGTACACGGTTCTATGCACAATTGGGGTAAGGCCCATTGCTTCAATTTCTGCAATAATTTCATCCCGGGTAGCGGCCAGTTCTGGCGTGCCAACCCATCTTACACCGGTTGCCAAGCGCTCTAAGTTGTACATCATTTGTTGAAAAGCAGGTGATGTTTCATCAGCAATTGGCGGATTAACCCGCCAAATACTTAAAGCTACAGAGGCCGCTAAAACTAAAATGATTGCCATTGTGCTAAAAATGGTGGTTATGTAATTTGTTCTTTTCATGTTGAATTATCTCCTTGTTATAGCGTTATTTATTTTTAGTAGAAACACACTCTAATTATGACTTTTGGCCATACTTTTTTATAGCATATGAGAAATGGCAAAGTCAAATTAATTTCTGTTCCAAAGAAAAAAATCATGATACAATATACGAAAAGGAGCGTGTAAATAATGGCAGATTTCAAATATGAAATAACCAAGCACATCGGCGTGTTATCTGAAAGCGCCAAAGGCTGGACAAAGGAGTTTAACCTTATAAGCTGGAACGACCGCGAACCTAAATACGACATTAGAGAATGGTCTCCCGGGCGCGAAAAAATGGGCAAAGGCGTTACCTTGTCTACAGAAGAAGTTGAAAAGTTAAAACTGTTGCTTGGCGAAATAGATTTGTAGGAGATTATGCTATGAAATATTTTATAGTAGATGCCTTTACCGACGAGCTATTTAAAGGCAACCAAGCCGGAGTTTGCCTGCCGAAAGAGCCCTTAACCGATGATATCATGCAAAAAATTGCGTTTGAAAATAATCTTTCCGAAACAGCATTTTTAGTGAAACGAGACCGATATTATGACTTGCGCTGGTTTACCCCAACAGTGGAAGTGGATTTATGCGGCCACGCAACGTTGGCATCTGCCTTTGTTGTGTTTAATTTTATTGAAAAAACCGCAGCCAGTCTACAGTTTGAAACAAAGAGCGGAACACTGATTGTTAAAAGGATAGACGATATGTACGAGATGGATTTTCCAGCAAGGAAGCCAGAGCCGGTAAAACTTAACGAGCAAATGAGCAACGCTATTGGTGTAACCCCATTAGAAGCGCACCTGTCGAGAGATTTAATCTTGTTATTAGATACCGAACAACAAGTTCAAAATTTACAGCCAAATTTTGAACGCATAAGGCAGCTGAACTATTTTGCCGTAGTTGTTACAGCAAAAGGCGATAATGTAGATTTTGTTTCCCGCTTTTTTACACCAAGGGCAGGGGTTGCGGAAGATCCGGTTACAGGCTCTGCCCATTGTTCCCTAATACCCTTTTGGGCAGAAAGACTAGGCAAAGATAACATGGTAGCCCGCCAATTATCTGCCCGAGGCGGAACCCTTTACTGCCAAAACAAAGATAAGCGTGTAAAAATTGCAGGCAAGGCAGTGTTGTATTTGCAGGGTGAGATAAACCTAAATGATCTGTAAAATAGCATGGAAGTAAAAGGACGTGAAAACAATTGCAAAAACTCGAATTTACAATAAGGCCAATAAACCCACAGGAAATAGAAAAAGTGGCTGCGCTACTATCTACAGGATATTACCATGATGATTTTTTCAAATGGTCAGTGGAAAGTGATGACGAGCGCCACAAAATAGTGGCTGACTACTATAGTATATATCTTAAGGCAGTGGGATGTGTGGCCCATGTGGCAGAAACCCCTGACGGCAGCATAATCGGTGCAACTGTTTGGCTTCCTCACGATGTAGACACCAGCATATACGATGAAATTGACAAAGCCGCAGGCATATACGCCCCACAATTTCGCGCAGTTTGCGACAACTCCCATTACAGCGAGCCGCCTATGGAGCCATTTTATCAGCTTGTAGGTTTTGTGGTTTTGCCTAAAGCCCAGGGAATGGGCATCGGTGGTGCACTGCTAAAATATCATCTGGATATACTTGACAAAGTGGGTATACCCACTTATTTAGAGGCCAGCACGCCATACTTTGGCGGCGGCGTATATGGCCGCTTTGGCTACCAGCCTGTGGGCGAATTAATGGTATTTGCAGAAACAGCAGTGCTATATCCCTTATGGCGACCGGCTGCACCCCCACAAGAAAAATTGTGCCAAAAGGCAAATCACCATCCGGAGTTGCGCAGATTACAATTTGGCAATTATAATTGGCTTGTTTTAGCAGAACGCGGCAACAAAATACTGCTATTATCCGAAAATATTATATCTCTGCAAAAATACCACGATACATTTGAAAGCGTAACATGGGCCAATTCAACTGCGCGCAAATACCTAAACGATACATTTTACAACACATTCAAACCAGAAGACCAATCCAGAATAGTGGAAACGGAATTATATGACCAAAATACGACAGATAAGATATTCCTTTTATCCGTGGAAGAAGTGGTAACATATCTAGGCAATAGCGGAGAGCCTAATAGCAATAAATTCTATATAGATGACAAATTGAATAGCGCGCGTAAAGCCGTGTACACAGACAGTTCACCATGCAGATGGTCACTGAGAACCTCCGGCAATTTGCCCTACCTCGTTGCAACCGTTACTGTAGAGGGAAAAGTCGCCATCACTGGTGACTTCGTTAATCGCCCAAGCTCAAATCTTTTTAATGTAGGTCTGCGCCCGGCCATGTGGGTGGAAAAGCCATGAAAACACTCTATATTACTGACCTAGACGGTACACTACTTGATAACACAGCCAGCTTAAATCCCAAAGCTGTAGAGTGCCTCAATTCCCTCATTGCACAAGGCTTAAATTTTACCTACGCTACTGCCAGATCCTGGACAAGCGCTAGCAAAATAACGAAAAACCTTCACCTCAAATTGCCAGTCATAACCTATAACGGCGCGTTTATTGTCAATCATAGTTCTGGCGATATTATCCGTGCATTTACATTACAAAATCAAAAATTTACACAGATGCTTTCTGCGATTATCGCACTTAATCTATCTCCAATTGTCTACACCCTCATAGACAATGTCCAGCGGGTGATGTGGGCAAAAAATCATGAAACCCAGGCAATTCGCAATTATAAGAAATTGCGACCGGGCGATAAAAGGTTTATGGCTGTTGATTCCCTACAGGAACTAAACCAAGGTGACGTTTTTTATATAACCATTATTGGCACACAAAAGGAACTTGCACCCTTGGCAGACATAGTAAAAACGAATACACAATACTCCAGCGTTTATAGTAAAGACATCTACAGTGGAGACTATTGGCTTGAGATATACGATAATCGGGCATCAAAGGCATCAGGGCTTGAGTGGATGCGTAATAATTACAAAATGGCTAAAACCATTTGCTTTGGAGATAATCTAAACGACTTGCCCATGTTTAAAGCTGCGGATGAAGCCTATGCTGTACGCAATGCAGTTCAAGCGTTAAAACATGCTGCAAGCGGCATAATTGGCGGTAACGAAGAAAATGGTGTGGTTGAATTTATACGCACCCATTTCACCAAAGGGGAAATAACCAATGCATGAGGAAAACAGTGTCTACAGTTTGCTTTTGGTAGAAGACGATCCAATAATATCCTCCGGGCTTATATATGCGATAGAGCAAGCGGGATACAATGTCCTTCACGCCAAAGATATCCAAACTGCAAAAGCCATGGACAAGTCCTTCGACTTAGCAGTTTTAGACATCGGTCTCCCCGATGGCTCTGGTTTTGATTTAGTAGAATCGTTAAAAGCTGCCGGATCTTCTTTGATTTTTCTGACTGCAATAGACGAAGAGGGTCATATCATTCGCGCATTTGAAGTGGGCGCCGAAGACTATGTAACAAAGCCCTTTCGCATAGGTGAATTGATGGCACGTATAAAAGCGGTACTACGCCGCCGGGGTGGTTTGGGTGATGTTGTTAAACTTGGCCGCATTAACATACATATCGGCGAAGGGAAGGCTTTTATAGACGGCACATCTCTTGACTTAACCGCATTAGAATACCGGCTGCTTTTAACATTTGCCACCCACAAAGGACAGGTCATAAGCCGTGGGCAAATTTTAAACCAAATTTGGGATGCTGCCGGACAGTTTGTAGAAGACAATACTTTAACCGTATATATAAAACGCCTGCGCAAAAAGATAGGTGACGGCGCAGTAATCGAAACATTAAAAGGGCAAGGATATAGAGCAAGTGATTTTTAAATAAATCAACTGATTCCAAATTGTCATCAGTTGAAAAAGTAATAAGTGTAAAAAAAACACAGGAGGTTCATTCGCGGCACCGCGAATGTTAAAAAATCATAAATGATAATCAGTCGAAAAGAAGTTGAAGTGCTATCTGCGGATATTCGCAAAATAGTAGACGGTCAAGCCTTAGACCTACGAGATAATTTAGAAGGCCGGCTTTCTATACTAAAAAACGATATCCACACATTGGCGCGCCGCCTTAATAACCAGGCAGAAAGCCTGCAAAAGGACAAGTCTAACCTTGCAGACACTTTGGCGGATATTTCTCACCAACTCAAAACCCCCCTTACAGCAATGCTTGTAATGGTAGATTTGCTAGAAGATGCCCCCCAGCAAAAACAATCGGAGTTTATAGCAAATATAAAGCAAGGGCTAACCCAAACAGATTGGCTTGTAAACTCCCTGCTAAAAATGGCAAAACTAGAATCCGGAACGGTTATTTTTAATCCCGCAAACATATCCGCTCAAACTTTGATAGACGCTGCCCTATCTCCCCTCAAAATTATAATGGACATCAAAAACCAGCAAGTAGAATCTGTTGGAGATGTTACAATTTATTGCGATATAAACTGGACGGCAGAAGCTTTAACCAATCTAATAAAAAATGCATCCGAACATTCACCGGACGGCAGCGTGATTAAAATAATTACCGGAGAAAATCCCATATGTAAATTTATATCCGTTACAGATTGCGGAAGTGGCATACCCATTACAAAAATAAAAAGCCTATTCCAGCGCTTTGGCGGTAGTTCTCAAGGCACCGGAATAGGTTTACCCCTTGCAAAAGCCATTATGCGCAGCCAGCAGGGGGACATAGAGGTTGATGGTGGCGGTAAAGGTACCGGTGCCACCTTTAAATTGAAGTTTTAAGCCAGTCCTTCACATGGGCATTAAAAAGCGCTGTATTTTCAATCTGTAAATTATGCCCGGTATTGTTTAACGCAACAAAGGTCAATTGGGGTAAATGTTTGAGTGTTTCCCATGTATCTTCATATCCTACAGAATCATCTTGCCTGCCCGTTAGTGCCACAATAGGTTTTTTAAATTGCAGTTTACTAAGCTCCACCTCAAAGGAAAAGCTAAAGCCCGATTGCCTAAAATACCGTAAAAATTTTCCGTCTGCAATATTGATCCCAGGCATAATTTCATTTTTAAATCTATCCCATGTTTCCTTTGTTGCAACAGCGGCACAAGCAAGGAAATTTGCAAAATCTTCGGGCGCGTTTACATATGCTTCTAAGCCTGCTTCGACAATTACGCTCCCTTTCGCTGGCAGCTTACGTTTAGTACTGTCTGCAACCACACATGGGGCAATTAAAAAGATGCCGTCAATATCAAGGCCCGGATCGCAAGCCAAACCAAGTGCCATATATCCGCCATATGAATTTCCGACAACAAGAAAACTTTCATCGCCAATAACTTTGGAAATAAAGGTTTTTAGCACATCTAACATAGTATCCGCATTTTTAACCCAGTCCATGCCAGGGGTTTGCCCCATGCCGGGCAAGTCCAAATATATTCTGCGGTATCCTGGGGTGTTTTGAAAAATTGGTTCAAGACAACCCTTTAACGCTCTGTGGTCTATGGAATAGCCATGCACACATAAAATAGGTTTGCCGCTTCCGTATTCCTCATAGTAAATTGGTAAATCGTTTATTAAACATTCCATTGTGTACGCTCCTTAAAAAGTTTTGACACGCTTTAAAAATATACCATACTTCCAATAACAAAAGAACCCCTTATAATGAGGGGTTCTTTATATCCGCGCCAAGACTTCTTAAGTCGTCCTGTATATTTGCGTATCCGCGTTCTACATATTTAGCATTTTTAACAACGGTTTCACCTTTTGCAGCCAAGGCAGCAAGTATTAATGCGGCACCGCCGCGCAAGTCCTGCGCTTCTACAGTGGTACCCTGCAGCGACTCTTTTCCATGGATGGTAAACGTCCTAAAATCGGCAGAAACATCTATATCTGCGCCCATGCGGTTTAAGTCTAGGGCATGGGCGTGGCGGCTCTCAAAAATAGTTTCCACAACCTTACTTGTGCCCTCTGCAACAGATAGGGCAGCTATAAACTGGGACTGCATGTCTGTCGGAAACCCGGGGTGCACTCCCGTCACTAATTGTGGCAATGCTTTTAATCGCTTAGGTCCTGCAAGGGTTATACAGGTTCTCCCGCTGTGGATATGGCAACCCATTTCTTTGAGTGCGCAAAGTACAGGTTCAAGGTCAGATGGCCTAACGTCGTGCAAGGTTATGCAACCGCCGGTTATTGCCGCCGCAAGCAAGTATGTGCCTGCAACAATACGGTCTGGCATTACAGAATACGGTTTTACACTCTTTAATTCCGAAACACCTTCAATTAAAATGGCGTCTGTGCCTGCCCCTTCAATTTTAGCTCCCATCCCAATCAAAAATTGTGCCAGGTCAATTATTTCTGGCTCCCGGGCCGCGTTTTCTATGGTGGTTACCCCTTTTGCTGTAGCCGCCGCAAGCATTATATTTTCTGTAGCGCCAACGCTTGCTGTATGCAAGCTAATTTTTGTGCCCCGAAGCGGCGCAGCTGCTTCGCATATAATCTTGTGGCCATCGACGCAAATTTTTGCACCCAGCTTTGTAAGCCCTAAAATATGAAGGTCGATGGCACGTGCGCCAAGGTTACATCCACCGGGCATAGAAATATTCACCCTACCCATTCGTCCAAGCATTGCCCCAACAAATAATATAGAGGATCGCATTTCGCTGGCAATATGGTCTGGAATGTTGTGAGATAACTCCCCAGAAGAATCCACTTTAAGCACTGTATCTTTAAATTCCGTTTTACAACCGATGCTTTTGAGTATTTCGATAGAAGCAAGTATATCTGTAATCGGTGGACAATTGTGAATCTCACTTTCGCTTTGGCTTAAACATACAGCGGCAAGCATAGGCAAGGCGGCGTTTTTTGCCCCCCCAATACAAATGTTGCCCGCAATCCTGTGTCCGCCACGGATACGGTATTGACGCATAGCCCTCACATCTCCCCAAAATATACTAATCCCACTTTAAAATATGTTTGCCAGAGGGAAGTTTACGTCACAGCGCGAGCGCTTTGACCGATAGGCAAATATGATTTTAAATGAGGATTAGTATTAGGCATGTGTTAGTGTATGCACAAGCATCCTAATTGGTGAAACAGGCTTTTATTCAATCCGCAAAACAAACGCTGCCCCATATTCACCGGCAAATGCCAGCCAGCCATTATCCGGCAGTGTAACAAAATCACGCAAGTTTACTTCAAGACTTGTTGCAATGCAGTTAAGCCTATTATCATATGCAAACCATGCACCATTTTGCGGTGTATCAATATACAGCCGTTGCCCTGCAAGGTGGGCATCTACATACACCCATATTGTTTTGTCTGTCACAGTTACGCGTCCGCCTAGTGCATACAAGCTTCCTGCCGCATTCGCGTCCATATATACAACTTCATTAACGGATACAAACTCCACGCCATCGATGGTGGTAACTGTAATATCCATCGCGTCTCGGCCATTTAGCATTGGGGTAATGTTAAAGCTGATAGCGGTATTTTCGTCTATGATTTTTGTGTTTGGCATCACCGCACCACCTATAGGGTACAGGCCTCTCATTACATAACCGGGTGTGTTTAAATCTGTCATAAATGTTGTAAAGTGTCCGGAAACATAATTCATAGACGTATGCCTGTCACTTACCAGCAAAAACGGACGCCCACTGCGTGATTCCCATGCGGTTTGTGCCGCGTCAGGTACATTGTTTTGTTCAAGCCTTTGTGCAAGAGGAAGCGACATTGCATGAATGCCAAGGCCCGGCACATCGCTGTAGGTTTGTACTAAAAGATAATTATCGTAAAAGGTGATGATAGAAATATTGTATGCGTTGCCGCCCATGCCAAACAAGTAGTTGCCATCAATGGAAACAAACTCACCATCTGTGTTGTGCAAGAACGTAAGCGGTCGGTCGCTTTGGGACGCGATTGGGGTTAGGATTAAAGTGTAATCCGTAAATTCTGCTTGCAGCATGCCGCCAGAAATACCCATGTCATAAATACCTGCGTATGCCCTTAGGCTTTCTGGTACTCGTGCCGGGTTAAGGTTTAGCTCTGGTATAGTTACATTTGTATCTTGGGGCAGCAATCCTTCTTCTTGCAATACCGCCAAAATAATTGCTTGGGAAATTAAGCTTTCAAAACTAGCCGACCCATAGGAAGAAGCAGAAACTGCAACCGCAAGGTTAAACTCTGGTAGAACGGTTAAATCTGTTGTAAAAGCGGCGGTGCTGCCGCCTTTGTTTAAGGCCTGTATGCCAAGGCCGTTAAACGGAAACATATCTACCGCATCCCAGCCAAGGCCAAAGCGAAGGGTGTTTGCCTCTGGCATTAAGTCCATTTTAAATTGCATGCTTGCCATCTTGTCAACAGAGTGGCGGGATAAAATAGAACCACAAGCATTGTCCATAAAAATTGCAGAAAACCGTGCCAAGTCCTCCATTGTGGCAAGCAAGCCACCGCTGCCTATAACACCAAGAGACTGGGGCTGCATTTGATTGCTGCCCAGATAAATATTGGCTAAGCGATTGTGGTCAAAGTTTGCACTTTGTGGTGACATAATACCTGTGATGCCCAAAGGTTCAAAGAATTCACTTTCTAAAAATTCTGTAAAACTGACACCACTTACATACTCTATTAAAATTTCTGCAAGGGTAAATCCGTCGTTGTTATAAATAGAACGTTCTCCAGGGTTAAACATAAGACGTTGCTGGCTTAGGTTTTGCAAGAATATATCCATGTAATAGGTGCTGTTGTCCCCAAAAAGCATTGCATTTGCGTACATACCGCCCATTAAACCGGAGGAATGGTTAAGCAGCATACGTGGGGTGATGGTTACATACCGCTCATCTGCCATTGTAAAGTGGGGGAGATATGTGACTACCGGCTGGTCTATATCTATCAGATCCATATCCGCAAGCCGCATGACTGCCGCCGCGGTAAATACCTTACTTACAGAACCGATGTTGTACATTGTACCCATTGGGGTTTCTTCTGTAGCGTAAACTGTGCCTGTTGGAATGAGGCAAAATATAATGACTACAAATATGATCGATAATTTTTTCATTTTATTCACATGCTCCTATTCTGATAACAATTCATACACAGAAATATTTTTAATACTACGTGCAGACAGATATGCAACAATATAAGTTACAACCATAAACATCGCGCACAAAATTGCAATAATTACAGGGGTAATCGTGAGTGCAATAGTAAAACCCGGTGCAATTACAACACTTAGCATGGGCCCTACGGCTAACATGCCACTGAAGCAGCCTAAAACGATACCGATTGTTGTAATTGGCATAAAGCTTACCGCCATTTGTCTTACAAGCTGTTTGGTTGTGTACCCGCTAGACTTTAATATGCCAAGCTCACGGCGGCGCTTTGCAACAATCGACCTGACTGTTACGGATAAAATCAGCGATATTACAATAACAGAAACCACAAGAATAAGCTGTGTCAAAAGCCCAAATGGCGCAGCTAAGCCATCTACCGATGCAACTAAAAGGCTAAGGTTGTCGGTTAAGCGTTCTATCTTAAAATCTTCTGATGAGCCACTTATGATTATTTCACCCTCCAGCAGCACCGCATATTCCACACTGGCTATGCCAAAATACTCAAGATAAAAGGCAATCCTTTCTTCTGCTCTAGCTCTGGCAGCGGCGAAATGATCATTTTCATAAGCCCGGGTAACATTTAGCATACCAAAGCTGTCTATTAATACATCAGAAAATTCATAAAAATCGACGCCTTCGTTAAAATAAACCGCAATGACACGAGGTGCATAGTTAGGGTTTAAACGCCTGTAACCGTCTATTGTTACTGCTGCGGCAGGTAAGCCGCCCAGTATAGGAAAATGCCCTGTTACAATATATTCCTGGGTTACGCCCATGGCAGTAATTCTTACGCTGTCACCAATGGTCACGCCTATTCTTTGGGCAAGATTTAGCGGCATTGCAACTTCATTAGGGTGTATAGGCAAACGCCCATCTGATGGTACTATCGTTTCAAATCGGGTAAAATCGTTTGATACTTGTACAAAGGGTACATCCACACCATTCATTGCAAACTGCACAAATTCATTGATGAGTGTCATACGTACTTCCGGCTTTTGTTCAAGTGTTTCAGCAAACAAAAGGGCATCGGTATGTCTTGTTACGGTAATTGACATTTCATGGGCTTCTGCGCCGGATATGCTAAAAAGTGGGGTGGGGTCTATGACAAAATTTTGATATACCGCAACCATTGCCGTAGCTGCAAATGCAGCACCTGCTATAACAGCGCCTATCATCAAATACATTTTAATGTAGGCAAACATATTTTTAAGCCCCAGGTTAAAGTGTATATTACCCACCAGCCTCTTAAGCGGGAAAAAGTTACGACGGAAGTTATTGGTAGCCATGCCCCCGCGCAGTGCAACAATGGGTGGGAGCTTTTTAATCCTGCGGGTAGAAAGTATAACCATCAACAGTAGTATAAGTGTGATAAAAATGACCGACAGCACACCGGCTGCAAAACTTGCGCCAAAAGCCCAGGGCAAACCGCTCATGGTAAAAAATAAATGCCTTACAAAGGGGAACGCAAGCGGAGCAAGACATGCACCAATAATTGCTGCAAATGCTGTAATTAAACCATACTCTGCAATGTAGCAAGCAAATATTTGGCGGCTGGTATAACCCTGGGCCTTTAACACACCAATCTCATGCATGGTATTTTCTATGCTGTTTGCTACGCGGAAGCGGATAACCATCAGGGAAATAGCAATGAGTATAACCGCAAAAAGCAGAATAATGCCGGCCAAAAGTAACGTGAGTTGAATTGAATTAATATTTTGACCAATGTCCATAATAAAATGGTCACTGCTCATCAGGTTTAACGGCGTAGCAAACTGTAAATTAATATCTGCACTAAACTGCTCTGCATCAGTTAAATCGTACAGCCTAACCGCCATCCATATGGAACGCCCAAGATAACGGCTTAAGCGGTTGTAACCTTCTGTAGGTACATAAACCTTTACCGCCGCCATGTCCGGCAGTGTCATTTCCGATGCCTCAAAAAAGCCTGCTACAATGAAGGTTATCTCCCTGTTTCGGTGTATCATTGTAAAGTTGCCGCCTATTTCATAGCCGAAAAACTCGCCTATCAGTGGCAGGTAAATTGCGTATGCTCTGGGAATGCTTGTGTCGCTTTCTACCATATGGGGTGCAGATATATTAAAACTATCTGTTATATTGCCGATGACTACATTCGTTTCTGTAGTAGGCCCAAAAGTGACTGTTGCGCCGCCGGCAAAAAGTACTTCCTTTTGCTCAAATTCTATAACCCTTGGATCGTTCGCAATAATATCTGCATAAGTTGAGTTAAACTGTCCGCGAGGCATTACAAATATGTTGTGCGCACTGTTCATACGCTCGGTAGTGCGAATAAAATCATCTTGCAAGTTGGCAAAAAGGCTTACAGATATAGTAGAAAGCGCCGCGATAATTACAATAATAATAAACAGTGGAACAATTGCCCCCTTGTTGCGCCATGCATTTGCCTTTGCAATGTGAAATGTTTTTTTCATTTTCCTATACTCCCATTCGTCCATTATTAGCGATCTGAATATTTTAAGTAGCGAGTGGCACTAGTCCATTGAATTTTTTTACCAGCCCATGCCATCTAAAAACCTTTGAACTTTTTCCATACGTTTCGTTGTATCATCTCCGATAAACGGCGGTAAGTCTAACTGTCCAAAAACCGCACCATCACGCAAATATACTATTTTTGTGCCCCGCACGGCAGTTTTTAAATCATGGGTCACCATTACAACACTTTGCCCGCTTGCATGTACCTCGCTCATTATATCCAGCACCCTTTGGCCAGAAGCTGAGTTTAATGCGCCTGTAGGTTCGTCTGCAAAAAGTAGAGCCGGGTTATTGATGAGTGCCCTTACAATGCCTACCCGTTGCGCTTCCCCGCCGGATAGCTGGCTGGGGAATTTATCCCAAAGGCTGTTATCTAACCCCACACGTTCAAGCAATGTCTCTGCACGTTTTACCAGCGCTTTTGTGTTCGTTGTCAGCAAAAAACCACCGGTAAGTATATTGTCCATGACACTCATATTGTCCATCAAGTGAATTTGCTGGAATACAAATCCACAATTTTCTCGTCGGAAGACGGCCAGTTCATCATTGTTATATTTTGAAATATCCTTACCGCCAAACCATACCTCCCCCAGTGTTGGTTTATCCATACCTGATATGGCATACAAGAGTGTGCTTTTGCCACTGCCAGATGCCCCCATAATGACTGTAAACGCGCCTTTTTCAATTTCCAAGTCCATATTTTTTATAATGTGAATCTGCTTACCACTGGTGCTAAATGATTTGCAAAGTTTTTTTATTTCTATAATTGATTTCATTTTATTGCCTCCTATGATGCAGGTTAAGTTTTTGCACTTGCCTTGTGCCGATGATTTACTATACTATGTATAGCGTATTAATTGCTTTAACGTGGGATTGTCAATTTCTTATCAATTTCTTAACAAGCACGTGAAATGCTTCAGAAAAGATCACCCCGGCTGAAAGGAATGAAATCAAAATATGCTAGACTGCCTAATAATAGATGATGACATAAGCATCGCCTCCACAATATGTGAATACTTTACAATGTTTGACTTTACCGCAGAATATGCCTCAACCTTTGAAGACGGTTTACAATCCGTAATCACAAAGCAACCCTCACTAATTATATTAGACATCAATCTGGGAGAAGAATCCGGTTTTGCCCTATGCAAAAAATTGCGAGAAACTTCCAATGTACCAATCATATTTATAAGCGCACGTAATACAGACGACGATATTTTAGTTGCCCTTGGGGTAGGCGGGGACGACTATCTTGCCAAGCCTTTTTCTATGTCAGTACTTTTAGCAAAGGTGAAAGCCGTGTTAAAGCGCAGTGCAGCAGTGGCTACGGCTCAACCAGTTGCCCGAGATACAATAAAGTTTGGCAACATAACAATAGACCGGGGCAGCACCAATGTTACCCGGGGCAGTGAAACAGTAAAGCTTAAACCTTTAGAATATAAGCTGCTGCTATATTTAATAGACAACCAAGGCAACTGCATAGCAAAAGAAGAACTTTTAGAAAAAGTATGGGGAGACACCTTTATAGGCGAAGGCACACTAAGCGTACACATACGCCATTTAAGAGAAAAGTTGGAAGAAACGCCAAATAACCCGCGCTTTATAAAAACAGTGTGGGGAAGCGGATATATTTTTGAGGGGTCGGATGGTTAAGGGTGACTTTTTTTCATCATTCACACGAGTTTGACCCAATGATAGCCCTCCGACTGAAAGGAATAGAATGAAAGTGACGCGATATGTAATAATTTACACAGCCATATTAATTCTAATTTTAATTGGCTTTTTATTTTCAAATAATAATAACGAAACCACTCGCTCATATGTAGATACCGTGGCCGTAAATGAGATTGTAAGCGAGGTCACCCTACACTGGGATAATTTTGATGAACTATCTGTTAAAACCCACTGGTATGGGTTTTTTATATTGGATAATGACGGTCAACTACTGTACAGCACCTGCACAACTTTACCCGATAGCCTAATAAATGCAGTACGTCTAGGCTTTTTACCAATGAATATCATGGTAAATGAGCACCTAGCTGGAATAGTTGTTATCGAAACAAGGGGCCACACGGTAACAGACAGGCAGAATAGGGCAGTAATAATCACATTTATTTTGCTATGCTTACTCAACATCGCTTTCTTTACCGTGCTTTACTTTGTGCTAATACGACCCTTCAAACGCATAGATAATTTCGCTCATAAAATTGCAATGGGCGTCTTAGACGAATCGCTTCCTATATATAAGAACAATTTATTCGGATTATTTACACAAAGTTTTGACATTATGCGGGCCTCATTATTGGAAGCGCGGCAAAAACAGCATAGCGCAGAGCTTGCGCAAAAAGAGCTTGTTGCCTCCCTTAGCCATGATATCAAAACCCCAATAACATCCATAAAGCTGATAACCGAGCTCTTGCAAGCAAAAGTAAATGACCCCATAATCCTAGAAAAACTTCAAATAATAGAATCAAAAACAAATCAAATAAGCCATCTAATGAACGACATGCTGCAAAGCACATTAGATGACTTAGGCGAGTTAAATGTAACCATATCAAGCGAAGACAGCGGCATATTATCGGACATATTTAAAAATGTCGACCACTTATCAAAAGTGGAATTAGGAAAATTGCCCTCCTGTCTTGTAGATATGGACGTTGTAAGAATGGAGCAAGTAGTCGGAAATATATTATCAAACTCCTATAAATATGCCGGCACAGCAATTCATGTGGACTTTTCTCTTGAAGGCAGCGGCTTACAGGTTGATATTAGTGATTTAGGTAGTGGTGCGGATCCAGATTCACTAGAACTTTTAACCACAAAGTTTTACCGTGGAGAAAATGCAAAGGCCATGCAAAAAGAAGGAGAAGGTCTTGGGCTTTATTTATGCAAACGGCTCATGGAAAAAATGGGGGGCGGTTTGGAAGTCTTTAATGGTGATCGTGGCGGCCTTACCGTGCGGATTTGGATAAAACTTTCTGATAGGGTTTAAACTTTTAGCAACTGGGTAATTTTCTTAAGGGTTAATGCCGCTTCTTGAGAGTAAAAAGATTCTATCTGCTCGGCTAATTCGTCAACCAGTGCTGCTGTTTCCTCGTTAGCAAGCATTCCCAATTTTGCAACATACTTTAAACTGCGTGCGTTAGACCGCTCAAGCAGTGGCTGCAGCTCTGCAATAAAATTTTTAATCTCTTCTGGGTTCGCTTTATCTTTTGATACCTTATCTGCAAGGTGATTCTTATTGTCCAGCAAATGAGCAAGGCTCTCCAATAATCGCTTTAATTCAAATTCTATACTGCGCAAAAGTCCGCATTCAAGCAGGTTGTTGCTTTGGAGATCTAGCAAATCATTTTCATTTTGCAATAATTCTTCTAGTTCGCGTGCATGGCTGCAAAGGGCTTCTGCGCCAATTAAACTGGCAGAACTTTTTAATGTATGAGCCAGCCGATGGGCCAACTTGGGTTGGTTACTGCTAAGGGCGGCAAAAATTTTATCGAATGTATCTTGGTTTCTTTTCACAAATTGATATTTTAGCTTTTGCTGCAATACTTCATCTGTAATTACAGGTTCTTGCCTTGTGGCAGGTGCGTCAGAAGGTGTTAAATATTTAAGTAAACAACGCCATAAATCTTGGGTGGTAAATGGTTTGCTAAGGAAGTCATCTATCCCAAATTCTTCGTAGGTGGCGCTTTTGGTAAGTGCCACGGCATCCGCTGTCATTGCCACAATCGGTGTGCCTAGGTCGAAATCTCCAATAATAGATGCCGCTTCCCGGCCATCCATTACAGGCATGTGCACGTCCATAAAAATTAAATCATAAGGTTTCTCATTTGCATCCATTCGCTTTTTAACGATATCTACAGCTTCTTTTCCTGTCATTGCAGTGGTAGATTTTAGGCCAACTCGTTTTAGATATTCACAGGCAACACCGAGGTTCATATCATTGTCATCCACAACAAGTACCTCACCATTTTCAAAGTATGGTTTTTCTATGATTACCTCGGCGCTTACGGTATCTGCTGCTACCATTTTAAACGGCAGCGTAAAGGAAAACTTACTGCCAATACCCAGCGCACTTTCTACGCGCAGTTCCCCGCCCATGGCCTCTATAAGACGCCTGGTTATGGTAAGTCCAAGTCCTGTGCCGCCATATTTGCGTGTTGTACTGGAATCCGCCTGGGTAAATGGCTTAAATATGCGTGACATTTGATCTTCTGTCATGCCTATGCCCGCATCTGTGAAATCGAAATTTAATAGGCAAGTATCACTAGCGGGATTTTTTACAGAATCTGCCACAGTAATGGAAACCACAACGGCGCCATTATTTGTAAATTTAATCGCGTTAGATAATATATTAATACAAATTTGGCTAAGCTTTGTAGGGTCGCCGACCAAAAATGTATTCTGCCGTGTTAAAGGCTCGATATTAAAATTAAGGGGAATCTGCTTCTCGTTGGCTGCGGGTAATAATAAAAACTGGCATTGCTCCATTAAGTCACCAATGTCGAAAGGAATTTCCTCAAGGTCAAGCTGGCCGGATTCTATTTTAGATAAATCAAGTACGTCGTTTACGATGTTAAGAAGCCAGTTAGAGTTTGTAACAATTATTTTTAAATATTCACGAGTCGTATCCGGAATAACATCGTTAAGCGCTAGTTCCGAATAACCTAAAATACTGTTCATAGGGGTACGTATCTCGTGGCTCATATTTGCAATAAACATGGTTTTTGCGTGGCTGCTTTCTTCTGCAAGCATTTTTAATTCTTTTTCCTGCAGCATTTCTTTGATGGCACTTACATCATTGGTATAGGTCACAATAACATGTTCGCCGTTCACTTCCATTCTGCGCGCAACGACTTCAAGGTGTATGGTTCTTTTGCCTTTTTGCAGTACATATTCAAATTTCGAAAATCCTTGTTCAAAGGTTCTTTTCAAATAATTTTTCCATAAATCTCGGGTTAATGTTCCATCCGGTTGAAACTCGAGAGAGAAATTAATGTTGTCCAAGGTTATGGTGCCACGTTTTAGGGATATACTATTAAATACGGCAGCTGTTTTATTGCAATCTATCAGGCTATAATCTTTATCCCAATACTCGATAATAAGTGGAGCCGTGTCAAACATAAGTTTAATACGCTCGTTTGCAAAATTTATTTCGCTATTATGTGTTTTATCTGTAAATAGTTCGCTTGAAATTTGCTGGTTTTCTGTATAGCTATCCGATACATACGCTTCGTATTCAGTTCTCTCCTGTACGTCACTTTCTGTGAGTGTAGAAGATATGCCTCCTTGCTGGGTTTTTTCGATTGTAGTTGTAATTTGAGGGTCGCTGTATGCATTGTCTCGCAGGGTTTTAATAAGGAAAATAAAGGAGGCAAAAAAGCATAACACTCCTGTTAAAACAAGAAAAAGTCCCGGGCTGGGTGTAAGCCATAAATTAATGTCTGTAAACATTAATTAACCCTCCTATCTCCACGCGTTGTACCCGTGGGTTTTCTAATAAAATATGAATTGCGTCCCACATTTCATTATTGTAGTAGTATTGTATGGTTTTACGCACAGCATTTTCCCATGTGGTGCGGAAATCCGGTTTTGTTTCGTGGTTAAAAAAATAATCAAAAAGGTCTTCTTCGGTTTCATTAAATAAAACAAGACTTTGGGCAAATTGCGCTCTGTGCACAAATAAGTTACGACGGCGTTCATACCCGCAAGGGTCCCATGGGCGGCGGCGTATATATGTTTCGTAATTAGATAGGGCGAATTGATAATTGCTTGCAATTTTTAGCTCGTCACCTCTGGTCAGCAGCCTGTCAGTTAACTCGTTTACCCATAGGTTAATACCAAAAAACACCACAATTGTAGATAACATGACAAAGAAGGTGGCAATGCCAGCTTTCCACATCCAGTCTTTTTTTTGCAAGTGTATTTTAACTTCAGCCATGGACTGGTATCTGTCTTTGGGGTTGTGTGCCATGCACTTAGCAATAATTGTTTTAAGTTTTTTAGAAATATCTTTCCTGTCTTTTAATTCGCCAGTATGATTATCGGCTCCATTTGTAAGCAGGCTGTAAATGGTTGCACCCAAAGAATAAATATCTGTGCGTGTGTCTTCGATATCAGATTTTTCAAGTTGTTCTGGAGAGGCGTACTTTTTAGACTTGCCCTTGGGGTTATATTCCTGAGTTTTTGAAATGCCAAAGTCTATTAAGTAAACATTATCGTTATCGCTTAAAATAATATTGGATGGCTTGCAATCTCTATGTACGACATCTTTGTTATGGAGATATTCAAAAAGGTCACATAATTGAAGAAAGTATTTGCGCACAGCAGTTTCTGTAATGGTTCTTTTGCTATCTATTAAATCCTGAAAGCTTTTGCCAAAAATAAACTCCATAGCTATATAAAGGGCATTCTCATCTTCAAATACATCAAAAACAGTGGGCAAAAAATCATGCCTATATGTTGTTAATATGCTTTTTTCGGCCCGGTGTAAAATGGCATACTCTTTTTTTATACGTTTTACAATCCAATGGCCAACCCCGGGCTTATTCACTTTGTATACACTGCTAATGCGGTCCTCTGATGGAGGGCTTATGCATATAATGTCTGTATAGCCTTTTTTTCTAAATATTAAATTTACATTGTCCATCGGATGCGTCCTCCTTAGCCAGTCTAGTTATGTCTTGCCGGGTGCACTAAAACAATAGAAACATTATCATAAGCCTTGCCCGCTTCTATACTGTTGCGTAGGGATGTTACTTTTTCTGTAATATCAGAAGCGTTAAATGCGATATCAAGTATTGTTTTTTCGGATACCAAATTATGAAATCCATCAGAACATAGCAGAAACATATCATCGGCCATACATTCCCCCGCGCTGCAAAACATGCTTAACTCTGGTTTTGCGCCAATAACTTGCGTAACAACATTGCGCTTGGGATGAACCTTGGCCTCTGCCGCGGTTAATAAGCCCGCACGCATTTGTGAAGCAACATAAGTATGGTCTTTTGTTAATTGACGAATGCCCTGCATCTTGTTTAGTAAATAAACACGGCTATCGCCAACATGTCTTATGATATATTTTTGCCCCATCATAAAAAGTAAAGACAGTGTAGAACCCATCATTTCTCCAGCCTGTATTTTTAGTACGCCGGCATTCGCAATTGCAATGGCCGTATCTAAACTATCAAAAAGCAGATCTGGTTCGAAGGGCATGGATAGAATGGTTGCCAGCTCATTTTCCCACCAATTAGAAAGGACATCTATAATAATTTGGCTGGCTTCGCCTCCCCGGCCTTTAGCACCCATGCCATCTGCTACTAAAAACATACCCCATTCTTCGTTTGCAATGTCGTATTTTTTTAGTAGGATTCTGTCTTCGTCTATAGAGCGTAAGTCTCCCTTGTCGCTGATGCCATGTGCTGCTAATTCAATTTTGAAGGTATTATGCATAAATATCCCTCCTTATAAAGCTTATTTTACCACATAGATGTCATTTAAGCATTAGGTTTTGATACCAATATTATCAAGCTGCGAAGAGGGGCATAGCATCTGTAGTGTTGCATAAGTAAAATCCAGTTGGTTAGTGTGGCTAACCAACTGGATTAGGCTACTAGATAATTTAACCGCTGCTTCACGTTTAACATCATGTATATCTCTGCCATCCAAGAATTTTTATAGCTTACCATATGGCAGTTTGTATTTATCCGAGTGGTCGCACATATCCGACCGTTGGAAATTCGGTGAGTTCAATCTCAAAGTCCATAATCAAGCCTCCAAAGTTAGAGTGTGTAAAATATTTTTCGAGTTTATAATACTGTGCATTGTATCCATGTCGGTTGTCCTCGATCTCCTTACCCTTACCCTTGTCCTGCCGCCCTCTTGTGCGCTGACACCGGGGTTGGTTTTGCTAGGGGTTCGGAAATTATTAGGCGATGAATTGTTCGATTTTTTGTTGACTTACAGAGCCAATAACTTTATAATTTTAGATAAGCACTGCGCGTAAGGGCATTTTTTGTGGGCTTGCTAACTGGAAAGGAAGGTTGAAAAATCTAACTTGAAGGGAGGCGGCATATATGACGGTATACGAAACGTTCACCTTGTTGTTTCAAGCTGGGCTATTTTTTCTAGCTCTGTTGATGTATATCGAAACGAAGAACACAAAAAAGTGATTAGCCATCCGCGCAAAGGTGTGCTAACCACTTTTTACTTTATAATCTAGCAATCCTACCGCCTTTACAGCGGTTAGTGCCTAGGAGAACGCCGTAAGCGTTCTCCGTTTTTTTATTGTAACTACATTATATGCTTTGTATACATGATTGTAAACCAGAAAATTTTCGCCAAGCAGGAGTCTGTCGCTTCCCAAAGGAGGATGTATACTTAAAATGAAGGATTTCAGATGGTGGCGATTTGACACCATCTGAATTTTTTTCCTCATGGTATTCCAATTTTAATTGATATTGCAAGGCGTATAAGCCAGAGAACACCGTAGAGTAGGAAAGGGGTGCCTTACCGCATTACTACGGCAGGTTTCCCCAGACCCCTCTCAGAACCGGACTTACAACTCTCGCTGTATCCGGCTCGCCATCATTGTTTCAGATTATGGAAATTCAAGGGTGGTGGATTTTGTGATGACAGTCTTTACATACGGCTAATGTTTTCCGTCTTTTGGCTATCATAACAATCTCCCAATG
>Ga0123355_10003377_pt1 | contig 22868 bp, 19 predicted proteins | sample TergutEmb28metaG_3_FD_89872 | JGI IMG/M metagenome (GOLD analysis project Ga0123355, IMG submission 89872) | Embiratermes neotenicus P1 segment gut microbial communities from Petit-Saut dam, French Guiana - Emb289 P1 | ecosystem: Host-associated > Arthropoda: Insects > Digestive system > Gut ... | reverse complement strand
GGGGAGATCGATCTTGTTGAGCACCGGAAGAATTTCCAAATTGTGGTCCAAGGCCAGATAGGTGTTGGCCAGGGTCTGCGCCTCAATGCCCTGGGCGGCGTCTACGACCAAAATTGCGCCTTCACAGGCGGCTAAAGAGCGGGAGACTTCGTAGTTGAAGTCCACATGTCCCGGCGTGTCGATCAGGTTGAGCAGATAGGTCTCGCCGTCGTTTGCCTGATATTCCAGCCGCACTGCCCGGGCTTTGATGGTGATGCCGCGCTCGCGCTCTAAATCCATATTGTCGAGGAGCTGGCTCTCCATATCCCGACTCTCCACCGCGCCGCAATGTTCCAAAAAGCGATCGGCCAAGGTACTCTTCCCGTGGTCGATATGGGCAATGATACAAAAATTCCGTGTTCTCTCTTGTTGGGTCATATATGGCTCCTTAAAAGGTAATATCCGAAAGAAATCAACGGGGCGGAAACCCAGCTGCCGGGCGTCCGGCGTCCAAGCTAATCGACTATATGATTGGAAATCTGCTTGCCTAAAGAGAGCAGCAATGCTTCCATCTGTTCCGGCAATAGGGCGTTCGCCTCGTCGGATGCCCGTTTTGCGGTCAGCCGCTCCAGCGCGTCGAGAAATTGCACTTCACCAAGCCGCAGCTCCAGCTCAGACAGTGCCGCCACGCGGTTTCCCGGCACGGCGAATGCGTCCGCCGCTCTGTTCAGGTCTGCCGCCGCCACATGGCGGAGCAGGCGATAGGCCACGGCACCAAAACAGCGGAGCGCGCTCGGATAAAGTGTTTCGCGGTCCAGCGTATGCGCCGTTTGGAGCAGAGAAACTAACGCGTCGGCGTCCAGTTCCGCGTCGTCAGAACCTTCGAGGGGCTCTGTCACGTCCGCCTCTGTACGTCCTAAAAGAAAATCTGCCGAGACACCATAATAGGCGCAGGCCCGATTCACAAAGTCCAGGCCCGGTTCACGGATCCCGTTTTCATAATGGGAGAGCAGAGCCTGAGAGATGTGCATCTCTCCCGCGACGATCCGCTGGCTGACCCGTTTGTTTTTTCGCAATTGTCTGAGGTTCTGATGAAAGACACCGACCATTTCGCTCCGCTCCTTCTTTTGCCATAGTTACACAGTTACAATAAGCATATCATTTTACCCAATTTCGGGTACTTTGTAAAGGGGTAATGCGAAAAAAGGCAGCGGCCAAACGCGTTGCTGACTTTCTTGTTTTCCCCCGCCATAGGCGGGAGAAAACAAATTTAAATCAGTGCAATTCAACCACTCTCTGTAAAAGCGGCTGTGCCTTAAACAAAAATCTCGCCCTGCAAATATAGCACCGCCTTGCCCGCAATTTTCACGCGGGTGCCGCAGTCTTCGCAAAAAAGCAGGCCGCCGCGCGCCGAAAGTTGTCGGGCGACCATGCTCTTTTTATTTAGCCGCTCAGACCAGAATGGAATCAGGGTGCAATGCGCAGAGCCCGTCACCGGGTCTTCCGGGACGCCTGCGCCGGGTGCGAAGAATCTCGAAACAAAATCTACCCGCTCACCTTTTGCTGTGACAATCACCGCGAAGCCGTCCGGTAATTGTTGCAGCAATGTGAAGTTCGGATTCAAATCTCTAATTTGCTGTTCGCTCTCTACGAGCAGAAGCAAGTCCCGCGATATGTGCGCCTCCAGAACCGGCACCCCAAGCGCTTGGCTCATCTGCAATGTAAGTTCTGTTTGCCGCGGCTTTCTTGCGGGGAAATCCATTTCATAGATATCGCCTGTCTTCGTAACGACCAACAATCCGCTTTTGGTCTCAAATCGCATCGCAGATTCGCCTGTATCCGCAAAGGCAGAGACAACGAAAGCGCTTGCCAAAGTTGCGTGACCGCATAAATCTACTTCTACCTCCGGGGTAAACCAGCGCAAATCATAATGTTTGTCCCGTTTTACGACAAAAGCTGTTTCAGAAAGGTTGTTTTCAAAAGCGATGTTCTGCATCACGCGGTCATCCGGCCATTCCTCTAGCAGACATACCCCGGCCGGATTGCCTTTGAAACGCTCATCGGTAAATGCATCCACAACAAAGTATTTCATAAAAACACATCCTCCTCCCGATAGTCTATCATACCCATCGTTAAGATGCCACTGTATTGTGCTCATATCGGGGTTCGCCGCATTTACTATATTGTACTCCCGCCGCCGTCTGCGGACGGCACGGCGCCCCCTCGCTCATCAATGAGGGAGGCAAAAGGGCCGAAAGAGCCTTGGCCCCTCGTTTGCGAGGGAGATGTCGCCTGCAGGCGGCAGAGGGAGGCTCAGCTGGCTGATAACCCATATCGGGGGAAACAAGAAATCCTCAATGCGTTTTCCCACTGCCCATATCGGGAATATCTTGCAAATATTACAGGAAAGTGGTACATTATAGGAAAACAAATGCAGGAGGAATTATAACAATGACAGAAAATCGTATCATTATCGAGGGTTCCGGTCGGCATATTCATCTCAGTCAAGCAGACCTCCAGACACTGTTTGGCGCGGGGTTCGAGCTCGCAGTCAAGAAATACCTTTCTCAGCCGGGCGAATTTGCCTCTGAGAGTCGTGTGGATGTTGTGGGACCCAAGGGCACGATCAAAGGCGTGGCCGTTCTCGGCCCGACCCGGCCGCAGACCCAAGTAGAGCTGAGCTACACAGATGCAAGGGTTTTGGGCCTCAACTGCCCCGTTCGGGAGAGCGGAAACTTAATGGGGTCCGCATCCTGTACGCTGGTGGGGCCAGCCGGGAGCGTAGACCTTGCCGAGGGCTGTATCATTGCCAAGCGTCACATCCATTTCACGCCGGAAGATGCGGAGAGGTTTGGCGTGGTGGACAAGGAAATTGTCCAAGTTGCGGTAGATGGTGAGCGCGCTCTCATTTTCGATGAAGTCGTTGTCCGCGTGAGCCCGAAGTACGCGACGTATATGCACGTGGATTACGATGAGATCAACGCGGCGTCCCTGTTCGGACAAGACGTAACAGGGGTTGTGCGGAAGAAGTAATACGATTTCTCAATGAAAAGTCTACACGTTTGATATCAAAACACCCGCAATCCGAAATACATACTAAAAGGCGGCCATCGGGCCGCCTTTTAGTATGTATCGTCCTGTTCGTGCTCATATTCGTCCGGATAGAGATATGCCATCAGGTCTTCTTCGTCTTGGATTTCCAGGCCCCGCTCTCCGGCGAGGCTTTCTAAGTGGTGGGTGAATTCGTGGGCGACGGTCTTGCGGAGCGCTTCGTAAAACTCCGGCTCACAGAGGTGTCCGTGGACGCAGATAAAGGAGCCATAGTAGATGACAATATAGCGACCCATGACATCCCGCCTGTATTCACCGAGGATGAAGAGGTCGTTTCCCCGTGCGTGAGGGCTTCGCTTGGCCTCGGGGAGCAGGCTGATGCCGCCGTTTAATTTCTCGTAAAAGGCTTCCGGGAAGCTCTCTGCGATTTCTTCCAACATTTCGTGTGCGCGGTCAATGGAGATCATGAGGAAGTCTCCTTTCGGGAGGCTTTTCGTAGGACGCGATGCGGTATATGCCTTGCGACATGCACCACACACCCTACTTGAATTTCCGGCTTTCTGCGACGGCCAGCTCGTCACAACGGTTGTTGTATGCATTGTCCGCATGGCCCTTGACCCAATGGAAGGTGACGGTATGTATTTCCAGAAGCGCCAGAAGTTGTTGCCAGAGATCCGGGTTTTTGGCGGGCTCTTTTGCGTTGCGCATCCAGCCCTTCGCACGCCAGCCGTAGACCCAGCGTTTTTCAATCGCGTTGACCACGTACTGGCTATCGGTGTAGAGGTCTACAGTGCAAGGCGCTGTGAGCGCTTCCAGGGCGCGGATGATGCCGAGGAGCTCCATACGGTTGTTGGTGGTTTCCGGCTCACCGCCGGAGAGCTCTTTTTTGTGACGGCCATAGAGCAGAACCGCCCCCCAGCCGCCGGGGCCGGGGTTTCCGCTGCAGGCACCGTCGGTGTAGATGATAAGATGTTTCATGGAGGCCCCTTTGCTTTGGGAGAGTAGATATCTTGCGCTGTGTTCTTCCTTCCGTCATAAGGCGAGGGGAAGAACACGGCCTGATCCCTAATTTGCGTTTGATCTGTTATGGCTTGAGCGCAATCACTTCGTTCTCCGCCATACAGAGCGACGGCTCCGTAAACACACGCTTTTCCCGGGGGATAAAGCCTCGGACTCCGGTCATGGGGAAGATCCAGCAGTGGGGCCCGATATGGGTTCCCGGCTGGCTCACGCTGTTTGCGCCGAGGCGGGTGTTGTCGCCGATGATACAGCCGAAGAAGTCTGTTCCCAAGTCGTGCCGCTGGCCGTCCAGCGTGATGGTGGCGTTGGACTGGTCAAATTTTCGGTTTGCGGTAATCACTCCGGAGCCGATGCGTGCACTTTTGCCCAGTACGGAGTCGCCCACGAAAGCAAGGCTTGACACCTTAGCGCCGCCAAAGAGTACACTGTGCTTAACCTCGCTCCCGTGGCCCACGCTGCAATTGTCACTGATGATCGTACCGGGCCGGATCGTGGCACCCGGCATGATTGTCACGTGTTTGCCGATATACGCCGGTCCGATGACGGTCACGTTGTTGTAAATTGTCGTGCCTTCGCCGATGTAATAATTCCCGTAGAGATGGGGCGGCGCACCTTTCAGAGTGGCATGATTTTCTCGCACATCCGGGTCCACCAAAAGCGTTTGGAGGAAGGGCTTTGCCTTCGCCAGGATTTCCGAGGCCCGCTCCATGCCGTTGAACCAATCAGGGAAAGGGAAGGCGTCTAGGTGGGAGAAATAGTAGGGGAGGGACGTAGGCATGATGGTTGCTCCTTTGTTGTAGTATTAGGAAATAGGGTGTTTTAAAACACGCTCTATAAGCGCTTCAATCAGTGCGGTAATGCCGGGCAAATACGCAGTCCCTAAGGCCTCAATCCGGCCTTCATCGACAGCATCGGTCAAAATCGGATCAAATCCCAGCCGATCTGTGAGGGGGAACCCATAGCGGGCCGCGAGGGTCTCCGCCGCGTCGCCGCTAAACAGGCCGCTAAAATTTTCGACACAGCCCAAAATCGGAACATCTTTTTCCAGGGCCAAAAGCACGGTGCGCTCTACCGCCTGATTCACCAGCACCTGGGGCGAGGAGATCAGAACGAGACCATCTAAAGGCAAGCGTTCTAATGTCACCAGAGACACATCTCCCGTGCCGGGCGGAAGGTCGATGAACAGGCAGTCGAGCTGGTCCCAGATTACCTTGGACCAGAGCTGTTGCAGAATGCCGGCCACAGTTGCGCTGTGCCAGGTGATGCTCTGGGTCTCGTCCTCTAAGAGCAGGCGGGCGCTCATCACCTTGACGCCTCGCCCGGAGAGCGCCGGATAAAGGCCCGAATCGCCCCGCGTGACCCCTTGGGGCAGGTCAAACAGTTGCGGTACTGCAGGGGAGAGAATGTCCGCGTCTAAAATACCGACCCGCAATCCCCGCTCCGTAAGCGATGCCGCAAGGATACCTGTGACCAGGGTTTTTCCCGTGCCGCCCTTGCCGCCGGTGATTCCGATGACGGTCTTGATTTGGCTCAGCGGGTGAGCCGAAAGCCGTGGCTCTGCTTGGGGCTCTTGTTGGGTCTTAGACCCACATCCCCCGCATCCGCCGCATTGGTGCGTAGAGTCTGACATATTGTGTTCTCCTGTTCATAGGGGGTATCTTCAAACCCCAAGAGATCGAATGTTCGAGTGGTTTTTCGCCTTACAAGGCGAATGTTTGCCTTGCGGGGCGAAGGAATCGTTTACTATTGGTCATATTGTTAATTGCCGAACCCATTCTAATAATGGAAGGAGCCGCCCCCGATAAATTCTCGCATCAGGGAATCCGGCGAAACGAGGTCTGCCGAGAGACTCACGAAGCGGTCAAAGGCAGGGACGATGTAGCTGAGTTCTTCGCCCCGCTCCACATCGGGGGAGAGTGCGTCAAACAATGGGGCCGCAAACTGTTTCATGAGGCTGACTTCATAGGGCAGGGAGGAATCAAAGCGATAGTCGGCTCTGCCTTTGTAGGGGGAGATATAAAGTTTCTCGCCCCGCCGTACGCTGGCCCAGAGACCGAGCGTAAAGGCCGCGTCTGAGCCACGGAAGTTGTCGTCCCGCACCACGCGGCGCACGAGGCGCATCCAGGTTCCCTTGAATACCGTCTCCTCGCCGTCCACGATGTTGGAGCGGGCACTGACATAAAGTTTAAATGCTTCCAGATGCCGGCCGGTGATCTCGTCATTGAGGGCGTGGATGCCCTCGAAGATGACGACCTCATTGTCCTTTGGGCAGAGACGCGTGAATTTTGTGGAACTGCGCCTCTGTTGGGAGAAGATGAAATGGGGGACGAGGATTTCCTTCCGCTCATTGAGCAGACTGAAATGCTCGTCTAAGAGCGCCAGATCAAGACATTTGGGCGACTCCAGGTCAAGCCCGCCGTCCGGCGTGCGCGGTATCGTTTTGGGGTCAAAGGTTTTGAAATAGCGATCCAAGCTCACTGTAGTACATGTGATCCCGCGGCGGGCCAGTTCCCGTTCCAGCTTTAGGGCGGTTGTGGTCTTGCCCGAACCGGAGGGGCCGGAGAGCAGCACAATCGGGGACGTAGCCATGTTCTTCTCGACCAGATCTGCCGCCTCTACCACTTTGTGCTCATAGATGGCGTCGCATTCCGCGACAAAAGCCGCAGGGTCGGTTTTCAGTCTGTCATTGATGGTGCGGAGATCATAAGTCAGTGCCATGATGAAATACCTCATTCCTAATATAGTCGACTATAAAATATCCTGATTTTCTCTTTTGCTGCTAGTATTCGATCGATTCCCTCCGTATATTCCAAGGGGAACTTGGGGTTATACATGCGGGGAATCCGCCCCGTGTGCGGGTCCACCAGTTTGGTGGAGGCCCCGCCGCCCAGAGAGAGGATACTGCACAGCTCTTCCATGATGGCGATATTGTAGAGGCTCTCCGTCCCCGGCACGCACCAGCCCACGTTCTCGAAACCGCCTGCCGTAAACTTTTGGCGATAGAGGTAGTAGGGGGCATAGCCCGCTGTTCGCAGGGCCGATAGGGCGTGGTCCAACATTTCGCCCACGGACTCGGAACCGGGCGTGGAGACGTCGTCCTCTCGAATCCGCGCGCCCTTTTTCCGTGCCAGGGTATGGACGGTGATATTCTCAGGCCCAAAAGAAAGCGCCTGATCCAAGGTCCGGGCGAAGCCCTCCGGCGTATCTGCCGGAAGTCCGGCGATGAGGTCCATATTCAAAACGTCAAAACCCACCGACCGCACCATTTGTGCGGCTTTGCCAATATCCGACGCCGTATGTCTGCGGCCGATGGCGGCGAGCACCGCATCGTCCATCGACTGGGGGTTGACGCTGATCCGCGTGGCGCCTGCGCCGCGGAGCAGGTGTAGCTTTTCCAAATCCAAAGTATCCGGCCGCCCGGCTTCCACCGTATATTCCCGCAGATGGGAGAGATCAAAGTGGGCGGAGAGCGTTTTCGTGAGCGTCTGAAGCTGGGCTGCTGTGAGTACGGTAGGCGTACCGCCGCCGATGTAGAGTGCGGCGATCCGCAGGCCCAGCGCCCGCACAATATCGGCGATGGCCCGGATTTCCCGCTCCAAGGCTGCCAAAAACGGCTGAATCAAATGGGTAGATTTCTCCACATCCAGCGCGACAAAACTGCAATACGTGCAACGGGTTGGACAGAAGGGGATACCCACATAGAGGCAAATATCCTGCGGTGTAAGCGTTGCTTTGACCGCAAGCCCCGCCCGCGCCGTCTCGGTACAGAGCGCTGCCCGCCGCGGGGCGACTTCGTATTCTTTCACAAAAATCCGCTGTACCTGAGCCGGTGTGGCCCCTGTCTCTAACAGTGCCGTTGCCCGTTTCCCGGGCCGGATACCTGTGAGCGCCCCCCAGGGCGGCACGTTCCCCGTAGCCGCAGTTGCCGCACGGTAAAAAGAGAGCTTGATGATTTTCTGCATCGTCCGCGCATAGACTAACTCCGTCCGGTTTTTGCCATTGCCCGGGGCGGCATTATTCTGCCGCTTTGCCCGCGCCACGCCTCGATACCGCCGCCCCTCATACCAGAGCACGGTCACCGCTGTGCTATAGGCTGCCCCGTGAGAGAGTTGTACGCGCGCCGCAGGGGCGGCATCCTGCCACCCGCAGCTATCAACGATCAACTTTCCACTATCAACTACCCCATACACGGGGCGTTCATGGGGGAACAGGGTCAGCATGACCTGCTCTACGGCGTATTTGTAATCGTGGCCGATTAAATGGAGGACCATTATTTCTTCGACGCCGCCCGGCGCAGATAGTGGTTGAATCGCCGTTCTCGGTTGAGGCTCGTCGCCTCGGCGTTGCCGGGGTAGACCTCCAAATCGCCGGAGAGGCTGTCGATCCGGGCGAGGGACTGCATCATCGTGGATAGATTCCCGCCCGGCAGGTCTGTCCGGCCGCAGTCGTCTCGGAAGAGCGTGTCGCCGGTGAACAGACAATCTCCCGCCTGAATACAAACGCTGCCGGGGCTGTGACCGGGCGTGGCGATGACACGGAAGGTCAGCCCTTCGACTTGAATTTCGTTTCCGTCTGTCCAAAAGCGGGTGTCTCCGCTGGCCGCATAGCGATACGGGTTGGGCCGGGAGTCTGTGTTGGTATCCGCCTGACTGATATACACAGGAATGCCCCATGTGACGACGAGGTCGTCCGTGGCCATGGTGTGGTCGTAGTGCCCATGAGTGATGAAAATGGCATGGGGTGTGAGACCGAAGTCTTCCAGATAGCGCTGGATCAAATGGCTCTCGTCCCCCGGGTCGATGATCACAGAGGCTTTTGTCTCCGGGTCTGTGACCACGTAGCAATTGGTCTGCAGCTGCCCCACCGGGATGGTTTTGATGTGCATGGATTTTTCCTCCTAGGCCCTCTGGGGCGTGTTTTATAGGGGGATGCTGTTTTCCGTGCGCCGCCGCTGTCCCCCCGTGATGCTATAAGGTCTCCGTATCCAAGATCAAGGTCACCGGACCGTCGTTGACGGACTGGACCTGCATATATGCTCCAAATATTCCGGTTTCCACGGTGAAGCCCCGGGATTCGCATTCCGCGACAAAGCGCTCATACAGGGGAATCGCCGTCTCTGGCCGCGCCGCCGACAAAAATTCAGGCCGCCGCCCTTTTTTACAGTTACCGTAGAGCGTAAACTGCGAGATCACCAAGAGCTTACCCCCGACATCTGCTAGCGCGCGATTCATTTGATCGTTTTCGTCACGGAATACCCGCAGACCGCAGATTTTGTCTGCCAGCTTTACCGCCTGTGCCGCCTCATCGTCCTGATGGATGCCAAGGAGCACCAAAAAACCGTGGTCAATGGCGCCTTTCACTTGCCCGTCTATTGAGACAGACGCTTCCGTGACCCGTGTCAAAATCGCTCGCATACCTGTTTCCTTCCTGCTTCATGCCTTACTATTGCCATCAAGCCGAAGTTCGGCTTACATCGACAACGCCGGAGATGCCGGATAGTTTGTTGATTGCCCCTTGCAGGTCTTTCAGATTTGCCACTTCCAGAGAGATAAAAACCATGGCGTTTCCAGCCACGTCACGGGCGTTGAGGCTTCGGACACGAATTTTGATGGCGGAGAGCGCCGACGCAATATCGAGCACCAGGCCGTCTCGGTCTTTTGCCGTGATGGCCAGATTAGTCAAATAGGCTTCTCCATCCGTATTGGCCCAGGCGACAGGAATCCAGCGGCCTAAGTCCTCAGGTTTTGCGGCGGCATTGAGATAGTTTACGCAGTCCGTCCGATGGACGGAGACCCCGTGTCCTCTCGTGATGAAGCCCACCACCTCGTCTCCGGGGACAGGAGAGCAGCAACGGGAGAATTTAACCAGACAATTGTCTACACCCTCTACAACGATACCGCGAACAGCCTTTGCTATCTGCGGTTTTTGCTGGTTGATCCGCTCTACCAGATTTTTGCTCGGCTTGGAGAGGTGAATCAATACGTCCCGGACTTTGCCCACGGCCTTTTGGGCGCTCAGTCCGCCGTATCCAACGGCTGCGTAGGTATCCTCCAAGGTGGGGAAACTGAGCCGCTTCATCACTTGTTCGTGCACTTCGCCCCGCGTGATGGCATCCATGGAGAGGCCCTGGCGCTTCATTTCTGCCTCAAAGGCGTGGCGCCCGTGGACGATATTTTCCTCTCGTCGTTCTTTCTTAAACCATTGACGAATCTTATTTCGTGCTTCGCTGCTCCGTATAATCTTCAGCCAATCCCGGCTGGGGCCGTGGGTGTGGCCGGAGGTGATGATCTCAACGATGTCCCCGTTTTGCAGGGCGTGTTCGAAGGGTACGATCCGCCCGTTTACTTTAGCACCCGTCATCCGGTTTCCCACAGCTGAGTGGATAGAATAAGCAAAATCGATAGGGCCTGCGCCCGCGGGGAGGTTAATCACATCGCCGCGCGGTGTAAACACGAAGACCTCATCGGCGAACATATCGATGCGGAGGTCGTGGAAGAAATCTTGCGCGTCTCCGGCCTCTTGCTGGCTCTCAAGCAGCCGCCGTACCCAGGCGAAGCGTTCTTCGTTTCCGATATTTTCTTTGCCGCCGGGACCGGGGGTCTTGTATTTCCAGTGGGCGGCGATGCCGTATTCCGCTGTGTGGTGCATCTGCCAGGTTCGAATCTGCACCTCAAAAGGAATCCCTTCTTCGCCGATGACGGTGGTGTGGAGACTCTGGTACATGTTGGGTTTGGGTGTGGAAATATAGTCTTTGAATCGGCCCGGGACGGGCTTATACATATCGTGAACATGGCCGAGGACATTATAGCAATCGGCGATGTTATCCACGATCACGCGGAACGCGCAAAGATCAAAGACCTCTTCGAATGTCCGTTTTTGGGTATACATTTTCCGATAGATGCTGTAGATATGCTTCAGCCGCCCATAGACTGTGCCGTCGATTCGGTTCTCCAAGAAGCGGGCAGACATTTTCTGCTGCATGTCCGCCATAAACCGATCTAGTGCTTCCCGACGCTGATCTAAGTCCTGTGTAATTGCGTCATAGGCAGTTCGATCCAGGTAGAAAAAGGAGAGATCTTCCAGCTCCCATTTGATCTTTTGCATCCCCAGCCGATGGGCGATGGGGGCGTATATTTGCATGGTTTCATAGGCTTTTTCGAGTTGCTTTTTGCCCACTTGATAGGCCATGGTACGCATATTGTGGAGCCGATCGGCCAGCTTGATGAGGATGACGCGGATGTCACTGGCCATTGCCATGAGCATCTTTCGCAGATTTTCCATCTGCTCCTCTTCCTTGCTGGTATATTGCACACGCGTCAGCTTGGTGACGCCTTCCACGATTACCGCCACCGAGGCCCCGAACGCTTTTTCGATCTCCTGATAGGTGACGGAGGTATCTTCCAACACGTCGTGTAAGAGGGCTGCGATGATGCTGTCTTCGTCCAGGCCCATTTCCACGATAATCAAAGCTGCCGCCACAGGATGGGTCACAAAAGGTGTACCGTCTTTTCGCATCTGACTTCCATGGGCCTCCGCCGCCATGGCAAATGCCCGGTGGATACGGCCTAAATCGGCGGAAGGGTTAGATTTTTTTACATACACAAGCAGGGCCTCAAATTGCTCTTTCGCAAGGGCCATGCCGGGGGTGTCCCATATGCTGTTGTGCGTGTGGTGTTCGCTCATCGGCTCTATCCTATTCGCTGGCAGGGTGTGTATTGAAATCGGCGGAATGCCGGGGAAATGATTCATTTTTTGTTCTGCAAGGCAAATTTCCGCCGGAATGCTTTCGGCAGTGGACAACCGCGCTGTTGGAGTTCTTGTTTTCCCCCGCCTACGGCGGGGGAAAACAAATTTAAATCAACTATATAACGCGGCAGAACGGAAAATCAGGCGTTTTAACGGTGTTTCGATGGGTTCAAAACACACCCTAGGGTGCGAGGTCTCTATTGTACGTCCGTCAATGTGCTTAGTAATCGAGACGCATGCAAGTCCACTTTCTCTGCCTGCTCATTTAGCGTAATACACATGAAGTCTGCTTGTTCTGTCACTTCGGCGAGGCCAAGTTCGCCTAACACTTGCAAACAGAGGTACGCTTTGGCGTGGCCGGTATCGTTGTCCCCAGAAAGGAGGTCTAACACGGTGTGTAGCTGGCCTTTGAAGGCATTCCCCTCTTGCTTGAGTCTATGCCACAGCTGTACAAAATCCTCGCGTCCGGGGCAGAACTGTCTGACCTCTTCTGCGGTGGGTGTATGTCCCTCCAGGAGCGCCTTGCAGAGGCGCTTGGCTTTGCTTGCCTGTCGCCGTGTTGTTTTGTTCAGGTCCACAAGCAAAAACTGTACAGCCGTTTTGCCTCGGAAGCGGTTGACCTGCGGTGTAAAAGCAAGGTCGATCAAGTCGCCCTCTTTAATGCCCAAACGCTCCACCGCGACACCGAAAAATACACAATCGTATATACGGCCCCATTTTTCCACTTGCAATTTTGTATGTTTACCGCCGCCGATGGGGAAGCATTTTATCAAAACCGCTTCTTCGATCACCAGTACGGGGCTGGGATTTCCTTTGCCGCAGGGCTCAAGCCGGGATAGACTTTCCACCTGATCTAAGGTGATGAGTGCCGGGTCTGTCAGAGTCAGGTCTGCTTGAAGCGCATGCGATTCTGCCTTGGGTGGGTGCGCGTGATAGTAAGCCGAAAATGCGGCTTGAAAGCGCTCGAATTCGGGCATAGAGACGGTAAGGCCTGCCGCCTGCTGGTGGCCGCCGAACGTCTCTAACGTATCCTCGCAGGATTGGAGCGCTGAAAACAGGTCAAAGCCTTCTACGCTGCGACAAGAGCCGCGGCCCACGCCGTCTTCCACCGAGAGTAGGATGACAGGTTCATGATACCGCTCTTTCAAGCGGGAGGACACGACGCCGAGCACACCTTTATGCCAGCGTGTTGAATGGAGCACGATGGGGCCGCTCTCGTAACCTGCGGCCTCTAACATGTCATTGGCTTCCTCTAAGATTTCAAGCTCAACTTTTTGGCGCTGTTGGTTGAGGGCTGTAATTTGTTTTGTGAGCGCTGCCACTTCCTGCGGGTCATGGGTTTCCAGAAGAGAAAAAGCGAGCATGGCATTTCCCATGCGCCCGGCGGCATTGAGCCTGGGGGCGATACTGAAGCTGATCCCTGTGGTTCGCACAGCGTCCGCGGCCAGGCCTGCCTCCTCCATCAAGCATCGAAAGCCGGCGCGGCGGCCGGACTGGAGAGAGCGAAGGCCTTCTGCCACAAAGACGCGGTTCTCGCCGCGCAGGTCCATTACGTCCGCCACTGTGCCAACGGCGACCAGATCGCTGTAGCGATAGAGCAGGTCTTCGGTGGCTTCCGGCCCCTCCAAGGCGGAGATGCACTGAAAGGCGACGCCCACTCCGGCGAGATTCTTGTTGGGATAGGGGCAGTCCGGCCGCTTGGGGTCTATGACTGCCGTGGCTTGGGGCAAGACCCCCTGACATTCGTGGTGGTCTGTGATGACCATATCCATGCCCATCGCTTTTGCCTGTAGGACCTCTTCGCCGGCGGTGACACCGGAGTCTACCGTGATGATGAGGGTCACATCTGCCGCGGCCAGTTCTTCCAGCGCTTTTAGATTTAGGCCATAGCCTTCTTCCAATCGGTCCGGAATATAGACGAAGCAAGTGAGCCCTTTGGAGCGGAGATAGTCTGCCATCAACACACTGGCTGTGACGCCGTCTGCATCGTAGTCGCCGTATACGGCCACGTGTTCGCCTGTTTCAATGGCCGTCCGAACCCGGGCGACCGCGTCTGCCATGCCCGCCAATTGCATGGGATCATGGAGCCTTGATCTGTCACACGCGAGGAGAGATTCTATTTCATCATTTGCCTGTATGCCCCTCGCCCAGAGCACAGCCGCCACCAGCGCCGAACCCGTCTGCTCCAACATGTCGTCGGATATCTGCAGAGGGTCGTAAAGGGTACTGTTCCAGATGTCCCATTTCATAATGATTCTCGTTTCTTTGTTGCATATTGAATCAGTATACCAGAAACCACCCGTCAGCACAAGTGGGATGATTTGTGTCGGGCCGTGCTTTTACCCGCGCTCTGGCTGTGCTGCCCAGAGTCTGTGTAGGCACCCAATTTAGAGTGCTTTTTTAGAGGCCCCCTCTGTCGCTTGCGGGCGACATCCCCCTCGCAAATGAGGGGGACAAGGTTCTTTCGGGCCTTTTGCCTCCTTCGTGCAGGGAGAGGCGGTCGGTAGGAGTGCAATACGAAATGCGGGAAGCCAAAAAACGCGCAACGCGCGTTACATGACCCTGCGGTATAGTTGCCCCGCGTTCCGTCTATGCTAACGCTAATATTACTCTGGAGCGAAAGCGCAGGAAATTTTATTGTGTTTCCCGCCGCAGGCGGGGGAAACACGAAAAGAACAATTTTCTGCTTTTAAACGCAGGGTTAAATACTATGATATGAAAGGGGCAGGAAATCACATGCGAATCACAAGACGCACTGACCTCGCGATAGAGGCGAGAGAGATCTGGGCGGAATCCGCGCCTGAGACCACGAAGCTTTCCGGCGTCAAAGCTGAGGACTTCAAATGCCATGGCTATGATGTAACCCGGGTCCAAATTTTAAATGAAGAAGGAGAGCGGACCCTAAGTAAGCCCAGAGGCACCTATATTACCGTAGAGCTGGGTGCGCTCGTCCGCCGAGAGAAAGATGCTTTCGGGCGCGGAGTTGCCGCTATCCGAGAACAAGTTCTGCCGCTAATAGGCCTGTCGGAACACGATAGCGTTTTGGTGGTGGGGCTGGGCAACCGCGCGATTACACCGGACGCCATCGGACCGATCACAGCAAAACACATGCTGGCTACCCATCATCTGGTAGAACAGGTGCCGGAGCACTTTGGAAGCTTCCGCCGTGTTGCGGTGGTGCAAACAGGGGTTTTGGGGACCACGGGGATAGAGAGCGCCGAAATGGTCCGCGCTATCGCCGAACGTATGGAACCCGCTGCTATCATCGCCGTGGATGCGCTGGCCTCTCGCAGGCTCAGTCGCATCTGCCGCACGGTGCAGATCAGCGATACGGGCATCGTCCCCGGTTCCGGGGTGGGGAACGCCCGCGCCGGGCTCAATCAAGAGACCTTGGGCGTCCCCGTGATTGCTGTGGGCGTTCCTACGGTAGTTGACGCAGGGACGCTGGCGGCGGACCTGATGGAAGAGGCCGGGCACGAGCGGGTTGCGGCAGACGATTTCGGTGCCTTTGGCGGCGGTATGATTGTAACGCCAAAAGAGATCGATACCCAAGTGGCAGAAATTTCAAAGCTGGTCGGCTACGCCTTGAATTGCAGCCTGCATCAGGGATTGACAGTGGAGGACGTAGACATGCTGACTGCGTAGGTATGTCCTTGGCTAACCGTGTTTCACGTGAAACGATGTCGGCCGCGTCAGCGTTGTTTTTTGGAGAATTTGCCAAAACGACAAGTTTCACGTGAAACATTGCAATTTCGTATTGCTCTCCCGGAGAATCGGTGTTATAATCGGTGTCCACGAACGAACAGGCGGGAGAAACAAGGAGCATGGGAAAAATCATCGCAATTACCAATCAAAAAGGCGGCGTGGGGAAAACCACGACTTGCATAAACTTAACATGTGCGCTAGCCCAGATGGGAAAACGGGCGTTGCTTTGTGATATTGACCCCCAGGGCAATGCAACCACGGGCATGGGTGTGGACAAAAACACGGCGTCCCCTAGCATTTACGATGTGCTTATAAACGGCGTGGCCGCGGAAAAGGCTATTGTCAAAACCCAATATGGCGATGTCCTGCCTACGAATCGCACCCTGGCTGGCGCCGGAGTGGAGCTCGTGGGCATGGAACACAGAGAGTACAAGCTCCGCCAGGCGTTAGCGCCGTTGCGGAACCGGTACGATTTCATTTTTATTGACTGCCCGCCCTCCTTGGAGATGCTTACGCTAAACGCCCTTTGCGCCGCGGAACGCATTTTGATTCCCATACAGTGCGAGTTCTTTGCGCTGGAAGGGGTGGGTGATTTGGTCAACACCTTGCGGGTTATTAAGCGCGGGCTCAATCCCGACCTGGACATAGAGGGGATTTTGCTTACAATGTACAGCGGCCGAACGAACTTGTCGCTCCAGGTGGCGGCGGAGGTAAAGAAGTTTTTTGCGGGTAAGGTTTATAAGACGCTGATTCCCCGCACGATTCGACTGTCCGAAGCACCCAGCCACGGCAAGCCCGCTCTCAGCTATGACCCGGCAAATAAAGGGGCGGTGGCCTACCGAGAGCTGGCGAAAGAATTGGTGGCACAGAACGCATAACATATTACGCCTGCACGAAAGATAGAACACTGTTCTTTTTGTATTTCCCCCGCCGCAGACGGGGGAAATACAATGAAATTCCTGCTCTTTAGCTCCAAAGCAATATATTATATAATGCTCCTCGCTATTACTCTGACCTCAACAGGTGCGGAGTAATAGTACAAAATCCATAAGGGGGAACACGGTATGGCACCGAAAGGCGGACTGGGGTCAGGCCTTGGCGCTATTTTTGGCGCAGAGGCGTTGGTATCCGACCAGAAAGACTTCATCTATTTGCCCATCAGTAAAGTAGAGCCCAACAAGGAACAGCCTAGAAAATATTTCGATCCGATCGCACTCCAAGAACTCACCGAGTCGATCCGGGAACATGGCATATTGGACCCATTGCTTGTACGCAAACTTGCGACGGGCTATTATCAAATCATCGGCGGGGAACGGCGCTGGCGAGCGGCTCGAGAGGTAGGGCTAAAAGAGCTTCCCTGCCGTGTGATGGAGGCCGACGATCAACTGGCGATGGAGATTGCGCTCATCGAAAACCTGCAACGAGAAGACCTAAATCCGCTCGAAGAGGCCGAAGGCTACAAGGCCTTGATGGATATCTTCGACCTCAAACAGGAAGAGGTGGCGACCCGTGTAGGGAAAGGCCGCTCGACGGTGACAAATGCCCTGCGGCTATTGAATGCAAGCGAGGAAGTGAAAGGGTTTTTGGAGCAGGGCACCCTTTCGGCGGGCCATGTCAGGGCTTTGCTTAAGCTAAAAGAGAGTGAACAATTGGCTCTGGCCAGAAAGATAATTGAAGAAGGGCTTTCTGTTCGCCAAACAGAACGGCAGGCCGATAGAGTAGGCAAGGGAAAAGAGAAGCGGGGCGGGGAGAGCGTACCGTCCGCCAGACCAAAGCCCTTCGTGGACTACACGAGGGAGGTTGAAACCGAATTGACGCGCAATTTAGGCCGGAAGGTAAAGATCGTCTCCGGCAAGCGCCGCGGCTGGCTGGAAATTGACTATTACGATGCAGATGATTTAGAAGTCGTAATTCAGGCGCTGCAGTCGCTAAAACTTTCAAGGGGGAAGAGATAAATGCTGGATATTAGGCGATTACGAGAGAACCCGGACGCTGTGAAAGCTGCGCTCTTGAAAAAGGAGCTGGATTGCGGCGCGGCCATTGATGAGATCTTAGCGCTGGACATCAAGTTGCGTGAGCTGATCCGGAGCACAGAACAAAATAAAGCACAGCAGAACAAAGTCTCTAAGCAAATCCCCGTCATGAAGAAAGCGGGGGAGGACTGTACAGAGATCATGGCGCAGATGAAAGCGCTGTCCGAGGCGATTAAGGAGGCCGACACGGAGCGCCGCGAGATCGAGACAGAACGGGAAGCGCTGTTGCTGGGCTTGCCGAACATGCCCGATCCTGACCTGGCCGGCGGCGGAAAAGAAAACAACGAAGAAATCCGCACATTTGGCGCGCCGAAAGCGTTTGACTTCCCGCCCCAAAATCATGTGGATCTCTGTACAAACCTCGGACTGATCGACTACGAGCGGGGCGCCAAAATTGCCGGAAGCGGTTTTTGGGTCTATCAGGGCTGGGGCGCACGGCTTGAATGGGCGCTGCTCAATTACTTTGTAGACACCCATTTGGGCGATGGGTACGAGCTGATCTTAGTCCCGCATCTGTTGGGCTATGAGGCCGGGCAGACGGCGGGACAGTTCCCGAAATTTGCGGGTGATGTGTTCTGGATTCACTCTGACGAAGGCAAACGCGAACGCTTTTTGCTCCCCACGGCCGAAACGGCGCTTGTGAGTCTGCACCAAGGCGAAATTCTCCCCGAGGCAGCCTTGCCGAAAAAATATATCTCTTACACCCCTTGCTATCGCCGCGAGGCGGGCAGTTACCGCGCCGATGAGCGAGGCATGGTAAGAGGACATCAGTTCAACAAGGTAGAAATGGTTCAGTTCACCCGCCCGGAAGAGTCCGAGACGGCCTTTGACGAATTGGTTGGGAAAGCGGAGCGGCTGGTTCGAGACTTAGGCTTCCATTTCCGCACCGTCAAACTGGCGGCGGGCGATTGCAGTGCCTCTATGGCCCGCACCTATGACATTGAAATACACATCCCCTCTATGGAGGGTTATAAAGAGGTCTCCAGTGTGTCCAACGCGAGAGACTATCAAGCGCGGCGCGGCGCAATGCGTTTCCGCCGTGAAGAGACGGGAAAACCGGAGTTCATGCATACCCTCAATGGCTCAGGCCTTGCCACCAGTCGGATCCTGCCGGCTATCGTAGAGCAAAATCAACAGGCTGACGGCAGTGTTGTTGTACCGGAAGTGCTGCGCAAATACTTGGGTGGCCTGGACGTGTTGACGAAGCCGTAAAAATATACAGCAGCCGGGCGCAAGAGCACAATGCCGCGCTCTTTGCCCACGCTCCAATGCGCATCCGTAAATGAAACAAAACCACAAGCACACGAGGAACGTACATGATGCAAACGTTACGACAAAGCGCCAAGGCCTTTGGCCTGGCGCTTTCTGATCACCAATTGGCACAATTTGAGGCGTATTGGAGCTACCTGCAAGACCGCAATCGGGTTATGAACCTTACGGCTATTACAGAGCGGGCCGAGGCAATCGAAAAACACTTTTTGGACAGCCTGGCCCTTGCTACGGTGGCGGATTTTGACGGTAAACGGCTCATCGATATCGGCACCGGGGCCGGATTCCCCGGCCTGCCGCTCAAAATTGCCGTTCCCGGTATGGCCCTCACGCTGCTGGATAGCCTAAATAAACGGGTCGCATTTTTGGAGGAAATATGTCAGCGGTTGCAGTTAGAGACTGTAAGCTGTACCCACGCTCGGGCGGAGGAGTGGGTTGCCGCGCCTGGTCGGCGGGAAAGCTACGATTATGCCACCGGCCGTGCCGTGGCGGAGATGAATGTGCTCCTGGAGCTTTGCCTCCCCTATGTGAAGATCGGCGGCGCGTTTTTGGCCATGAAGACTGTCCAGGCCGAAGAAGAGATACAGGCCGCCATTCCGCCGATGCATATACTGGGCGGTGAGATGGAAGCCCGACACACATACGTCTTGCCTGGCAGTCCGAACGTGGCGCGGCAGATCGTAGTGGTCCGCAAAGTCGCGCCGACCCCGGCGGCGTATCCGCGCCGATTTGCCAAGATACAAAAACAGCCGCTCAAGTAATACGTGTTGTGCTGTGGAACTGTTCGACTATAAAGGAAGTGGGTGAATTGCACTGATTTAAATTTGTTTCCCCCGCCACAGGCGGGGGAAACAAGAAAATCTTCAGTGCGTTTTCCCACTGCCGACTATAAGAAACGCTTGACAAAACAGTTAGCCTATGCTAACATGTTGATGGTTAGCCGATGCTAACCGAGAAAAATTGTGCGGACGAGCTGTGTGCTCGCAGCCCGCAAAGCGGGCGTATGTCCGTTGCTTTTTATCGAACATACGCATTAGGAGGTAATATTCTATGGAAGTCTTATTATTAACTGCCTTGGCCGGGATTGTCGGCATGGGGCTTGGGGGAGTAGTGGCCGCCTTGCTCGGCAACATTTCTCCCAAGGTCATGTGCTGGGTGCTTAGCTTTGCCGGCGGGGTGATGGTGAGCGTTGTAAGCTTTGAACTGGTTCCCGAGGGCATTGAACTCGCGGGGATGCCGATCGCGGTGGCCGGTCTTATCTTAGGGGTTGCCCTTGTTGCCGTGTTAAACCGACTGCTCGATAGAGTTACCATACAGGACGGGGACAATCTGGAGGCCCATATTTCTCGGGCGGGGGTTTACCACGAGAGCAGTTTCCTCGGCAGTCCCGCGCTTTTGCGTTCGGGTATCATTATGTTGGTCGCAATTTCACTGCACAACTTGCCGGAGGGCATCGCCATAGGGGCGGCGGGAACGCACGACTTCAGAATGGGCATGATCTTAGCCAGTGTAATTCTGCTGCACTGTATCCCGGAAGGTATGGCGATCGGCGCGCCCCTAATCGGCGGCGGGCTCTCAAAGGGGAAAGCCGTGTTTTTGACCGCCTTGTCCGGTGTGCCGACCATCATAGGCGGTGCGATCGGCATGCTGATCGGCGGCATATCTGACACGGCCCTCGCGCTGGCCCTAACCGGGGCCGGGGGCGCTATGCTCTATGTGGTTTTTGGGGAAATCCTCCCCCAATCTTCGATTATAACCAAAAGCCGATTTACGACCTTCGCGGCATTGCTCGGTATTATCGCCGGACTGTTGATTACATCTTTGCATTAATTTTAGATAGGAGCGGGCAAACACAGGGATAAAATAGCATTTAGCTCCCGCGCCGTACGGCGCGGGAGCTAAATGCTATTTTATGAATGCATCTTCCTTGTGTGCCATGAGCGAATTGCACAAATTTAAATCTTCAATGTGGGCCCCGCTGCCTGGGTGCATTTTCAGTTTTGGGGAAACTCAAATGTATAATGTGTTTTGTATTGACATCCTTTCTGTACGTGTTATAATAATAACCATAATTTAGCGAAAGAACGAGTCTGTATGCCTTGCAACCATTTGGGAATATGGACTACAGGGGGGATAAAATAAGTCAATAAGGACTAAAATGTTAGAAAATCGGAGCTTTCTATTAAAAAAACAAACTGAAGGAGTTTACATACTATGAATAAGTCAAGAAGATTTTTAGCGATTTTTCTGGCCCTTGTGATGTTGCTCACCCTCGTTCCGGCATCTGCATTGGCAACAGACGGATATGAACCGATCGCACCGGCGTCATTCGCGCCTTTCCATCCCAATGATGACCCTTGGGATCCGGGCCGTGTGATCTGTCCGCTTGCGAGAGCGACCTGGATGGATCCGGACGAGTACATTGAGGTTCGTATCGATGCACTGATCTCTCAAATGACGCTGCAAGAAAAAGTAGGGCAGACCACGCAGCTCACACATGGTAGTTTCGGCGGCAACTCTGCTATGGGTACGGATACCGGCAGCCATGTGAGAAACTCTTTCCTCGGCGGCTTCCTGTTCGCCGGCGGCGGTGTTCCGGCGGCCGGTTTCGGCGGGAACACGCAGCTGGGCTGGATCAACTACTACAATATCGTACAAAACGAGGCTGTCAACCGCACACCGCTTGGCATCCCGATTTTTGCACATATTGACGCAGTTCACGGCACAGCCCACGCACCGGGAACAACAATCTTCCCGCATAACATCGGCCTCGGTGCAGCGCATTTCGGACAGTATCAAGACGCTGGCTATGATTGGGAAGCGATGGATGTGTCCATGGCTCGTGATATCGGCAGAGCGACCTCGTTTGAGATGAGCGCGCTGGCGTATCACTTCACCTTCTCGCCCTGTACGCCGCTGGCGCTGGAAATGCGCTGGGGCCGTACTTCTGAGGCATTTGGACAATCCCCGCACTTTGAAGGTGCGGTTGCCGCAGGTGTCGTAGAAGGCTACCAAGGCGGCCGACCTGACAATTGGGAGGCTTTGCACACACCGGGCAACAACAACCAATTTGACTTCATGGCCGCGCCTACGGCGATGGGCGCTACATTGAAGCATTGGTTGGGCGAAGGGATCACCGTAAATGGGATCAACCAAGGCCTGACATGGATCAACGAGCTTCGCTGTCCGTCCTGTCCGCCCAACGAAGCAGAGTGTGACGTCTGCGATTCATGGCCGATTGCACGGACCCGTAACGCACAGGGTCTCCCCATCGGCACTCCCACAGGCGGGAATGACAACTTCAATATTGATGGCGTATATAGACTCAACACCCTGCCCATCGAAAGATGGAGAGCGATAGACGATCTTGCGGACATTATCCAAGTGTATGAGCATACCGTACAAGCCGGTGCGCGCAGCTTGATGCCGACCTTCAACAGCATCAACGGGTTCCGTGCCCACCAACTGCAGTCCATGAACGATGTCCTGAGAGCGCCGACTTCTGAGGGAGGCATGGGCTTCACGGGCTTCTTGGTTGGTGACTATAATGGCCACACAAACGGCGCGTGGGCACCGACAGGCACCGGCGCTACCGGCAACCTGCGGCTTGCAGCGGAGCGTTTCTATAGAAACAACATTCCCGGCACGCCAAGATATATCGAAGAAGGACCGGTTAAGTACGGTGTAGACTACTGGGGCGTTTCAAGACCGCTTCAAGGTGTGTATAACTACAATGGTTCTTTGGTCACGACCGCACAATTCAGAAATGGTCTGGTTATCAACTCCGGTATGGATCTGATGATGGTTACCGGTGTAGCAGAAGGCAACCATAATAACGCGGGCGGCTGGTTCGCGACGCAAATGATAAACGTCATGAGCGGCCGCGTATCGGTTGAGCGTTTGGATGACGCGGTCAGAAGAATCCTGCGCGTGAAGTTTGAGCTTGGCCTGTTTGAAACGCCCTTCATGAACATGGACCTGTCGCCTGTTGAAATGGCAGACTTGGCGGCGCAGACACCGGCCGGTACAACCTCAACGGCGATTACTGTCCAGCCGAACAGAGTT
>Ga0123355_10003376_pt1 | contig 22874 bp, 18 predicted proteins | sample TergutEmb28metaG_3_FD_89872 | JGI IMG/M metagenome (GOLD analysis project Ga0123355, IMG submission 89872) | Embiratermes neotenicus P1 segment gut microbial communities from Petit-Saut dam, French Guiana - Emb289 P1 | ecosystem: Host-associated > Arthropoda: Insects > Digestive system > Gut ... | reverse complement strand
TTTTCGTCTGGCAAGGCAAAAAACTGCGGGAATACCACTGGTCTTTCAAGGTTTTTTAACGAAGTCAGACGGAACAAAGATGCCGCAAAATTTGTAAGCTTATTTTGAGAATGGAGTACTAGTAAGGACACAAAGATGCGCAAATATACTTATGAGGAGTTTAACGTTATGTCAAACACAAACAACTGTCTACAGTGTGGTGCCTTTACTGAACCGAACACTTCAAACTGTCTGTATTGTGGCAGCGTGCTCCCGCAACCACAGACGATAGAAACACAAAATACGACACAAACAACACAAAACATCCCTATTGGGCACATCCCCATTTCGCAACAGCCACCCTTATACAATGCAAGCTGGCCAATAAAATGCAAAACCACTGCCGGATTGCTCGGGATATTTTTGGGAGGCCTCGGCATACACAAGTTCTATCTTGGAAAAGTAGGCATTGGCGTATTATACCTACTGCTCTCGTGGACATTTATACCGGCAATCATCGGATTTATCGAGGGCATAGTGTACTTGGCATCAAACGATCACAACTTCCAAATAAAACATAAAGTCCGCTTACGATAAGATGTATCACTTTCCGTAAACATCTACCGCGAACCCTCTTGGAAATCTGTCATCAAGCAAATTTTCAAGAGGTTTTTACTTTTTTTCCGAACACACTTGACAACACACGCAAGACTCATTAGGCTATAGATAGGTTATAGTATAAAACTACTTCATAGATTCACAATCAATCAGTAAAAGCAAGGAGAAACCCATATGAAATTGATGTTTTACGGCGCTGCACGTGAGGTGACCGGGAGTTGCCATTGTGTTGAAGTAAGCGGGAAGAAAATACTGGTCGATTGCGGATTACAACAGGGTGCAGATAATGGATTCGGTCAAAATTTTCCATTTCACCCCAGTGAAATAGACGCAGTTGTGGTAACTCATGCCCACATTGACCACTCAGGCAGACTGCCGCTACTCGTCAAACAGGGATTCAAAGGCAGCATCTTTGCGACTGAACCGACATGCAGCCTACTTGAAATAATGCTGCGTGATAGCGCCCATATTCAAGAGCAAGAAGCGGGCTGGCGCAGCAGAAAGCAAACGCGAGCAGGCGATGAAACCGCAGAGCCGCTCTATACGATGGCTGATGCAGAGCGCGTCTTTCCCCTGTTGGTCAAATGTCGGTATGGTGAGATGATCAAGATCATCAAAGGAATTGACATTCAATTTACTGATGCAGGACATCTGCTGGGCTCAGCATATGTAGAAATGTGGCTAAAAGAAGGTGTGCATACTAAAAAAGTAGTTTTTTCCGGAGATATAGGCACACCCGATCACCCTATGATTCGTGATCCGCAGTATCTTAAGGAAGCTGACTTTGTGGTCATGGAATCAACCTATGGAGACAAGAGCCGAGAGGAAGGCGAGGACAAAGTTGCCCAACTTGCAACGGTAATCGATGCAACGCTCAAGAAGGGCGGTAATGTCATCTGCCCTGCATTTGCCATAGGCAGAACCCAAGACCTCCTATACCGTATACGTGAAATAAAAAAGCAAGGCTTGGTCAAAAGCGTTCCGGATTTCCCGGTCTATTTAGACAGCCCGCTGGCCACCGCTGCGACCAAGATATATTCCGGAGATATCATGGATTATCTTGATGATGAAGCCGTTGCACTGATTCGTTCAGGGGTCAATCCGCTTTCTTTTGATGGTCTGCGCTTCGTGGAAACCGGAGAGGACTCTAAGCGGCTAAATGATGATCGCACACCAAAAGTCATCATTTCATCCAGCGGTATGTGTGATGCAGGTCGGATAAGACATCATCTGAAACATAATTTATGGCGGGCTGAATGTGCGGTCGTATTTACCGGATTTCAGGCGCTTGGGACGCTTGGGCGCACGCTTGTTGATAAAGAGGATAGAGGTGTTGATGCTGTAAAGTTATTTGGAGAAGAAATTGCAATCAAGTGTCAAATCCACAACTTCCGCAGCATCAGTTCACATGCGGATAGGGAAGGTCTGCTCAAATGGATTGGCGCTTTTGAAGATAAGCCGGAAAAAGTGTTTGTAGTTCATGGAGAACGTGATATCTGTAAGATGTTCACCGCACGGCTTATTGGTGAGGGATATGATGCGATTGCCCCAAAATATACATCGGTTCACGATTTGCTGACAGGTGAAGTTGTCTTTGAAGGGCGTGATTTGATTCAGCGTGGCGAGCAAGTAAAGGAAAGTGCGCGTGAAACGGCAGTTTATCAGCGCCTTGTGATGGCAGGAACTCGGCTGATTGAGGTCATCACGAGAAATCGCGGAGGGGCGAACAAGGATCTGGCGAAGTTTGCAGATCAGATAGATGCCCTGTCCGGCAAGTGGGATAGGTAATGATGCCCAGTGAACTGTAACATATGTAAACAATTATTAATTAAACAAAAACGATTGATATTATAAGAAATTTTGTGTACAATAATATGATAGAAATGCCGACTGGCAGGTGAAAGTATGGGGAAAATAATAGCCGTAGTTTCCGGAAAAGGTGGAACAGGAAAGACGACATCAACGGCCGCCATATCGTCATGCCTTGCAGCGCTTGGGAAAAAGACGCTGTGCATTGATTTTGACGCGGGTCTTAGAAATCTGGATTTATCGCTATGCATGACAGATTTTACGGTGATGGATTACATGGACATGATAGACGGAAAGCTTGAGCTGATGGAGGTCTGCTCTGAAAATCCGCATATCCCTAATCTGTACTTTATTGCTGCGCCAATAAATAACGATCCATATCGCCCGGATGAGGATTCCTTAAGAGCCATGTTCGACGAAATCCGCGAAAAATTTGATTACTGTGTGATTGATGCACCATCCGGTGTTGGCATAGGGTTTAAACAAGCGTGCTTATGTGCAGACATGGTGATTATTGTGACCGCAGGAGAGCTGTCGGCCATAAGAGATGCGCAGCACACAGCGCACATCATCAGAAGTATGGGTGACAAAGAGATTCGGATGATTGTCAATCGCGTCATCAAAAAGAATTTCAAAAGAATAAAAGCCACAGTAGATGATTTGATAGATACCATTGGGGTTCAGCTTATCGGCATTGTTCCGGAGGACAAAGCAGTATTTCAATCACTGCATTTAAATATTCCACTGACTTTGTACAAAAGAAAATCAGCCGCATATGACTATCTCGATATTGCAAGGCGCATTTTAGGTGAAGATATACCACTGCGAAAGTGGTAAAATGAGGAGACAATTTTTATGAATATTGCATTAATAGCGCATGATAGAAGAAAAGAATTGATGGTGCAATTTTGTATTGCATACTGCGGGATACTTTCCGGGCATGACATATGTGCGACCAACACAACAGGGCGTTTGGTAACCGAGGCGACCGGTCTGCCAATATCCCTATATATGTCGCGTAGTCAGGGAGGCGATCAGCAGATAGCGTCCCGAATTGCATACAATGAACTGGACTTGGTTCTGTATTTTAATGATCCGCTGGAGCCTGAGGAATATCACCATAGTGTGATGGACATCATCCGGCTGTGCGATCAGCACAATGTGCCCTTTGCCTCTAACATCGCAACGGCAGAGGTTTTAATACATGGACTCAAGCGCGGCGATCTGGATTGGCGCGATATCGTTAATCCGAAATCATAAGATAATTATGATACGGTCAAAAACCATAAGCAATGAGCAGCAATGGAGCATTGTATGTGACTTTGCGACCGAAAATATATGATATATCACTTGTACATTTTAACAGGAGAATTTAATATGCAAAAAATCAAGCCGCGCACACTATCAGGCTTTATGGAGCTTCTGCCGCAGCAGCAGGTGTATTTCAACAAAATGGTTCAGAGGCTGCAACAGGCATTTTCGCTATATGGCTTTACCCCTTTGGATCTGCCTATGATGGAAGCGGCGGAAATACTTTTGGCAAAAGGCGGCGGCGAGACAGAAAAGCAGATATACACGCTCAGCAAGGGAGATACAGACCTTGCGTTGCGTTATGAACATACAACATCGCTGGCAAAGTATGTTGCCCTAAACTATAGTAAATTGACATTTCCGTTTCGGCGTTATGAGATCGGAAAAGTATACCGCGGAGAACGTGCGCAGCGCGGGCGCTTTCGCGAATTTTATCAAGCAGATATAGACATCATCGGTGATGGTGGACTGGATGTACTCAATGAGGCTGAAATTCCGAGCGTGATATACCGATGCTTCAAGTCGCTGGGGCTAGAGCGCTTTATCATCCGCATCAACAACCGCAAAGTGCTCAGCGGATTTTTCGAAGTCATCGGAGTAGGCGGGCAGGCCACGGATGTCATGCGGGTAGTTGATAAACTAGACAAGATCGGTGCTGAAAAAATGGCTGAGATGCTTAAGAAGGATCTCGGACTGAGTGATCGGCAAGTTGAAGAAATTGTGGGTTATGTCACTTTCGAGGGCGACCCATTTGACATTATTGATCAGTATAAAGGGGAAAATGAGCTGTTTGATGAGGGGGCGCAGGAACTGCACACCATCAGCAAGCACATCGCCGGGCTGGGTGTTCCGCACACTCATGTGAAGATAGATTTGGCCATTGCACGCGGACTGGACTACTATACCGGGACGGTCTACGAGACCTATTTGACTGATCATCCTGAGGTCGGTGCAATATGCGCCGGAGGCAGATATGACAATTTGGCCGGATGCTTTACAGACCGAAGCATGCCCGGTGTGGGTGTCGCCATAGGCCTTACACGCCTATTTTATATTCTGCAAGAGCAAGAACTACTCAATGAAGCGGTGCTGACCTCCCCGGCAGATGTCTTGATTATCCCGATGACCGAAGAAATTTCACACGCAGTCACGCTGGCAACGAACATGCGAGAAGCAGGGTTGCGCACGCAAATATATGGTGAAAACAAAAAATTCAAAGTCAAAGTGTCCTATGCAGATAAGCTTGCGATTCCCTACGTAGTATTTCTTGGTGAGGATGAAATTTCATCCGGACAACTTACGGTCAAGGATATGGCAAGCGGTGAACAGACGACAGCATCGCCCAGAGCGCTCATTACTTTAATCAGCGAAAAAATAAAGCCCTTGCGCATGGGTGATCCAATCAAGGAAAAATAAAAGGCGCACAAGCTAAGATCGCCAAATAAATACAAAATTTTAACAAATGAACGTAAATCTGCAAAAAGTTCAAACAAAATTAACATATTTTCCGATAAAAGCCAGTATGATGCAACTAGAGACGGTGGAGGTGGATCGCCGATTATCCCACCGACGCGACAGTGTGGGTTACTCCCTCTCCCAAATTAGGTGCACCTACCTCCTGCCGTTTTTTGTCCTTTCTGAAACATCTCTTTTCACGAACACTCTGAAAACATCAGAGTGTTCGTGGTTTTTAGAGTTAAAAACTTTTTACTTTTGCAGTTCAATAATACGATCTCGAAGCGTAGCGGCATACTCAAACTCAAGTAACTTCGCAGCAGCAGCCATTTCTTTTTCGAGTCGGGCGACCTCCTCACGCAATTCGCGCTGTGTCATCTTTACGCCGGAAGCCGGCGTAGGTGCGCCATCAGGTTTGGAAATTTCAAGCAGCTCTCTGACACTCTTGATTACCGTCTTGGGTACGATGCCATGCGCTTCATTGTGCGCCCTTTGCTTTTCGCGGCGGCTATCAGTCTCGGCGATTGCAGCGTTCATAGAAGGAGTCACCTTGTCCGCATACATGATGACAAGGCCCGAAGCATTTCTCGCCGCGCGCCCAATCGTCTGGATAAGCGATGTCGTGCTCCTCAGAAAGCCCTCCTTGTCCGCATCTAAAATGGCCACGAGCGAGACCTCAGGCAAGTCCAGCCCCTCGCGCAAGAGATTGATGCCAACAATGACATCAAACGCGCCGAGCCTCAAATCACGGATAATCTCCATGCGCTCTGTGGTGGAAATATCATGGTGCAAATAGCGCACACGAATGCCCGCACCTGTGAGATATCCGGTAAGATCTTCCGCCATCTTCTTCGTGAGCGTAGTCACTAAAATACGCTCATTTCTGGCTGTGCGCGTATTGATTTCGGCAATCAAGTCATCTATTTGACCATCCACGGGGCGGATAGAAATCTCCGGGTCTAAAAGTCCGGTGGGACGAATGACCTGTTCGACGACTTGACCGGAGCGTGAACGCTCATATTCACCGGGCGTTGCCGAAACATAGACGACCTGATTGAGCCGCTCGTTAAATTCATCAAAGTTAAGCGGGCGGTTATCAAATGCCGATGGCAATCTAAAGCCATATTCGACCAAACTTTCCTTTCGGGATCGGTCGCCTGCGTACATTGCACGGACTTGCGGCAGTGTAACATGGCTCTCATCGATAAACATGATATAGTCTTTTGGAAAATAATCCAGCAGCGTCATCGGTGCACTACCGGCATCACGGCCTGAAATGATGCGGGAATAGTTTTCGATCCCGCTGCAATAACCAAGTTCCGTCAGCATTTCGATATCGTACATTGTTCTTTGATGTAGACGCTGCGCTTCGACGAGCTTATTGTTTTGCTCAAAATATTCCACACGCTTTTTCATTTCGGACTTGATATCCGAAATAGCTCTCTGGGTCTTCTCTTCTGTTGTCACATAATGTGATGCAGGGTAAATCGCAATATGCCCCAGTGTTCTGACAGGCTCTCCGGTAATGACATTGACCTCGCTGATCCGCTCGACCTCATCGCCAAAGAACTCGACCCTGATCGCATTTTCGCGTGAGTAAACAGGATAGATTTCAACCGTATCACCACGGACGCGAAAGGCATTGCGCTCAAATGCGATATCATTACGCGCATAGCGAATAGACACGAGTTTTTTTAACAACTCATCTCTGCTGCGCTCCTGTCCGGGTCTCAGTGAAATGACCATGCTCGAATAGTCTATGGGATCGCCCAGACCGTAAATGCAGCTCACGGAAGACACAACGATCACATCACGCCGCTCAAAAAGTGAGGCAGTCGCACTATGCCGCAAACGCTCGATCTCATCATTGATGGAGCTATCTTTCTCGATGAAAGTATCCGTATGCGGAAGATACGCCTCCGGCTGATAATAATCATAATATGAAACGAAGAACTCTACAGCATTATCAGGGAAGAATTCTTTAAACTCCCCGCAAAGCTGTGCCGCAAGCGCCTTATTGTGCGCCAGCACAAGCGCAGGACGCTGAACCGTCTCAATGATTTTAGCCATCGTATAGGTTTTGCCGGAGCCGGTAACGCCGAGCAATGTCTGCTCATCAAAGCCTAAGTTCAGGCCACTTACCAGCGCCTCAATAGCTGCCGGTTGCCCACCGGCAGGTTCAAAACTACTGACTACTTTGAAATCCATATTCAGTATTATTCCTTCGCTCCATATTGTGCCAGATACGCATTCATCTTTGAGACGCGCTCATCGCCTTTGGGAAATGAGGCGATGATATCACGAGCGCTTATCAGCGCATAGACACTGATGCCGAATTCATCCCTCAACTCATCTAAGGTCGAACGCTCGCCCATGCCGCGCTCCATCCGGTCAACAGAGACAAACAAAGCAGTCACGGTGACATCAGCGACGGTTTTCAGCAGCTCAAGACTCTCTCTGACCGCAGTGCCGGCAGTGACAACATCCTCGATAATGACAAGTTTATCGCCATCTTTAGGTTTATAACCAATGAGTGCACCACCCTCGCCATGATCCTTGACCTCTTTACGATTGAAAAAATACGGAACATTAATCCCATGATTGCGGTATAACGATGAAGCCGTAGCCGCCGCTAAAGTGATGCCCTTATAAGCCGGGCCGTATAACGCATCAAACGAAACGCCGCTTTCAGCTACACAGTCGGCATAATAATCACCGAGTATCGAAATATGCATTCCGGTTTTATAATTTCCTGTATTGACAAAATAAGGAGTCTTACGACCGCTCTTCGTGGTAAAGTCACCAAATGTGAGCACACCCGCATCAGCCATAAACTCAATAAAATCATTTTTCCCTTTCACAAATTCACCTCCGAATTTCATTTGTATATTGTATCATTATAATAGCGAAATTCCAATACAACAATTCATCTAACCCCTACCTGTCACACCTGAAAAACCTACCGCTTACCATAGCATATCAAGCCAGATACCGAAAAACCCTTGAACACAACAAAAACGGCTGTTACAATAGCCTCAAATAGAAGGCAGGAGGTGGTATGCTGTGAAACTTCGCATCGAACTGACAGATGGTTCGGACGAAGACGAAGTAGTCATTCGCTGTGGCCGGGTGAATGACACCATACAGAAACTTCAAGAATATATCCTCACGCTCACTGCCCCGAAACTAACCTTCTATAAAGACGCACAAGAATACTACCTATCTCTCGACGACATACTCTTTTTTGAAACCGATGGAGAACAAGTATTCGCCCACACAAAAAGTGATGCATTTAAAGTCAAGCACAGACTATATGAGCTTGAAGATATGCTCCCAAAGAACTTTGTCCGCGCAGCAAAAGGCACGATAGTCAATACACTGAGAATATACACAATCAACCGAAACCTCACAGCATCAAGCCTGATCAGTTTTTCGGGGACACATAAACAAATTTACGTTTCGCGTCACTACTACAGCGCACTTAAAGCGAAAATGAAAGAACGGAGTGTTTAATCATGGCAAGAAAATATAAACAAAAAACCGAAAACTGGGGATGGGCAGCATTTTGGCTGATTGTTCCTGCACTGGTACTGATCAATCATTTCAGCGGATTTGTTCAGTTGGGCATATGGAGCATCATCACAGGCGCAGTAGCGGTAGCTATGCTGATCTATTGCATAGGCACCCTATCGCTGGCATCGCTGCCGTTTCCGATTGCCACACTGTACTTCTTGCTGCAAACACCGTTGGAATTGCCCTTTATTCCATTTTGGACACTGGTTATGGTAACAGTACCGCTGGTCATTGCATTACACGTGCTCATTCCGAGGAGATTTAAAACCGGAAGAAGAGCTGCATCTCACTGGACAGGGGAATGCGGATTTGGAAAAGATGAGGACTTTGACGCAGATGAAGAAATGGTCATTGACGAAAATGATGATGAAAACAATCCCTACATCAGTGTGAAATTTGGAGGGGCAAGCCGATACCTTCATTCTGACTGCTTAGAATCACTGGATTTAAGATGTGCCTTTGGCGGAATGGATATATATATGGATCAAGTTCAGCTGAGTCCCAACGGCGCAACTGTGTATGTGGACTGCAAATTTGGAGGCATTGATATCTACGTTCCGTCGCACTGGCGGGTGATTGATCAAATGAGTGCCGCCATTGGCGCCTCAGAGGTCGATGACCGATTACAATCAGCGGATGCGGATGCACCCACCCTGACACTCAGAGGCAATGTCTCATTCGGTGGTGTTGATGTCAACCGCATCAAAGGATCGAGACATTAAACTTGTGCAGAGCGATCGCCCCTGCAAAATGGGTGGCTACAATCGTTATTTTTCCCAACCTTCTATCTATGAAACACTTGCAACTATATACACTGGCGGTTATAATGTCAAATGTTGACAAAGTAATTTATCGTATATAAATCTGTAAGTGGGAGAACTCAGGACGCACAAACCGATGCATTGGCGTTCCTAATATAGCATAAAACATGTATAACACACCTCTAAAAATAGGCATAGACATAGGCAGCACAACCGTAAAAACCGTGGTGTTATCTCAAAGCGGGCAAGTGCTCTTTCGCGCATATGAACGCCACTTCTCACAAGTGCGTGAAAAAGCAGTACAACAGCTAAAAAAAGCCGAAGACATACTGACAAATCAAACCGCCGCCATAGCCATAACAGGCTCGGCGGGTCTCGGCGTGGCAAAATCCTCCGGACTGCCATTTATCCAAGAAGTCTATGCCACTGCCGCTGTAGTCGCAAAGCGCATACCCGATGCCGACGCAGTCATAGAACTTGGCGGCGAAGATGCGAAGATCATCTTCTTCGGCAATAGCCTGGAAGAGCGCATGAACGGCACCTGCGCAGGCGGAACAGGCGCATTTATAGATCAAATGGCAACGCTGTTGGACGTGGACGTTGCTGCGCTCGATGCACTTTCGCTCAAGCATGAAAAAATATACCCCATTGCCTCACGATGCGGTGTTTTTGCAAAAACAGATATACAACCGATACTCAATCAAGGCGGACAAAAAGAAGACATTGCAGCATCCATACTGCAAGCGGTTGTCGATCAGACGATCGGTGGACTGACCCAAGGCAGAGAATTGACCGGCAAGCTTGTATTTTTGGGCGGTCCGCTCACATTTATGAAAGGTCTGCGCAAGCGATTTGTAGAGACACTGGAACTAGACGAGGCGCACGCCATATTCCCTGATGATGCCCAAGTATATGCGGCAATTGGCGCAGCGCTTTGCGCCGATGATAAAGATGCCCTGCCATTTGATAAATTGGTAAGTCAGTTAGAAAGCGCAGTGGACGACATAAGCTCCGGAAATGTATTAGAGTCGCTTTTTGTTTCTCAAGCAGACTATGATGACTTTTGCGCCCGTCATGCCGCAGCAAGGCCGGATGAAGTTGATGCGCAGTCATATTCCGGAGATGCCTATCTCGGAGTGGACGCAGGGAGTACCACAACCAAGTTGACACTAATCACTCCCGATGGTGCCATACTGTATAGCTATTACGGCAACAACAAAGGAAATCCCGTCTCGATCATTCTCAGACAGCTTGAGGAAATCTATAAGCGCTTTGGAGACAGTGTGACGATACGCGGCGCTGCGGTCACAGGCTATGGTGAAGAACTCATAAAAAATGCATTTAACCTAGACATGGGGCTTGTTGAAACCATGGCGCATCTCAGAGCCGCACGCCATTTTAATCCCGATGTGGACTTCATCATCGATATAGGCGGGCAAGATGTAAAATGCTTTAAAATCCGCGGCGGAGCAGTGGACAGCATCATGCTCAATGAAGCATGCTCATCCGGTTGCGGGAGTTTTATTGAAACATTTGCAGTAGCATTGGGCAATAACATTGCAGATTTTGCGAAGCTCGGCCTATCTGCCGAAGCGCCGTCCGATTTGGGATCACGCTGTACTGTGTTTATGAATTCAAGTGTCAAGCAAGCCCAGAAAGACGGAGCGCCGGTTGAAGCGATTTCCGCCGGTCTTTCTATTTCGATAGTCAAAAACGCGATTTACAAGGTCATCCGGGCAGCGAGTGCGGACGAACTGGGTAAGCATATAGTCGTACAAGGCGGCACATTTTTAAATGATGCGGTCTTGCGGGCATTTGAGCGGGAACTTAATGCACATGTGACACGCCCTGCCATATCAGAACTGATGGGGGCATACGGTGCGGCGCTCACAGTGCGTGACCGCGTGCAATCAGGCCAGAGTCCAAGTGTTGGAAGCAGCGCAGTGCAAGCGGACACACAGGACGACGGAGATACACAGACCGAAGCGCAAAACCCAAGCTCAGCACTATTGACAAGTGCCGATTTAGAGTGCTTCACCCACGAGGCGAAACCGGTGACCTGCGGTGCATGTACGAATAACTGTAGCATGACCATAAACACCTTTGACGGCGGACGCCGATTCATATCCGGTAACCGTTGCTCAAGACCGCTGGGTACCGGAAAAGCGACCGAGCCGAACTTGATGAAATATAAATATGACAAACTACGATCCATGCAAGGCAAAGGTGTGGGGACAGGCGCACGCGGCAAAATAGGAATACCATTTGGCTTGAATATGTATGAAAACTTACCTTTCTGGTTTGCATTTTTTACGAAGCTGAACTTCGAAGTGGTACTATCGGCAGAGTCATCAAGACCCCTGTACATACTGGGACAACGCACGATTCCATCTGATACCGTGTGCTATCCGGCCAAGCTCATGCACGGACATGTGCAGTCGCTGCTGGACATGGGCATTACGACGTTATTTCTGCCCTGTATGCCGTATAACTTTGACGAAGGTATAGGAGATAACCACTACAATTGCCCGGTGGTTGCATACTACCCTGAGCTGTTGGCGGCGAACATGCCCACCCTAAAAGAAGCCGAATTTTTATTCCCCTATTTTGGTCTGCACAAGAAAAAAGGCTTTACAATCAAAGCCGGGCAATACTTCAAAGAACAATTCGGTATAAACGAAGCTGAGACTAAAGTTGCGGTAAAAGAAGCGTATAAAGCATATGACGAATTTCTCGCTGAAGTTGTCGCAGAGGGTGAGCGATATATAGACTATGCAAATAAACAAGGTAAGCGTGTTATTGTTGTGGCAGGCAGACCATACCACGCAGACCCTGAGGTAAATCATGGCATAGATGAGCTGATATCATCGATGGGATTGGTACTCATTACCGAAGATGCCATTTCAGGTAAACTCGGAAAAGAGCCGCGCAGAGTCCTCAATCAATGGACATACCAGTCCAGAATGTACAATGCGGCGCGTGTAGTTTTGGCGCATCCGAACATGCAGCTTGTTCAATTGGTATCGTTTGGCTGCGGAACTGATGCAATTACAACAGATGAACTGCGAGACATATTGGAGTCCGGCGGAAAACTCTATACACAACTTAAGATTGATGACATCAGCAATCTCGGCGCAGTAAAGATAAGGATACGTTCACTGATCGCCGCAATGGATATGGATAATAAAAATGCACCGGAATACTAGCGCGTTCTCAGATGGGAGCTGACTGAGGGACATCGTTATCTTCAACTTTGGCTCCCTCGCGAGGGAGCTGTCAGCGAAGCTGACTGAGGGAGTTTCAAGAGGTAACTGATGCAATGCATGAGCTAATGTAAGAGAGGTATATGAATATTGGCAAATCTCAAGTATGACAAAAATAGCCGCCTCCTGTTTACCAAGGAAATGAAAAAAGAATACACCCTACTCATGCCGCAAATGCTGCCGGTCACTTTTTCTATGATGAAAAAAGTGTTTGAATTGTACGGATATAAAATGGAGATGCTCACAACAACACACCGAGGCATCGTAGAAACCGGACTCAAATACGTGCATAACGACACATGTTACCCGGCTCTTTTGGTCATTGGACAACTGCTTGAAGCCGTAAACAGCGGGAAGTACGACAAGCACAAAATCGGCCTGCTCATATCACAGACCGGGGGCGGTTGCCGTGCGTCAAATTACATACACCTGCTCAGAAAAGCGCTTGAAAAAGCAGGCATGCCATACATTCCCGTGGTCTCGGTGAACTTATCCGGACTGGACAAAAATCCGGGATTTAAGATGTCGCTGCCGATTATTCGCCGACTTGCAGCAGGTATGATATATGGAGACCTGATTGTGTGGCTGGCCAATCAATGCAAGCCATATGAAGCGAAGGCGGGCGCTTCCGATGATCTGACCGCCCAATGGACAGACAAGCTGATCGAAATGTTTGGACATGGAAAAGGTCTGCGCAAAAAAGACATGCAGGAAATCATGAAAGAAATCACCGCCGATTTTGCAAAAATCGAAATTATCGGCGAGCGGAACAAACCAAGAGTAGGTGTCGTTGGTGAAATATACGTAAAATATGCACCACTGGGCAATAATGGACTTGAGCAGTTCTTGCTTGATGAAGGCTGTGAGCCTGTCGTACCGGGACTGACAGATTTTATGATATTCAAGATAAATAACCGCGCTGTCGATGTGGATCTTTATTACGGCAGTAAGCTCAAAAAGCGCTTAGCCGAAACTTTTCAAAAATACATTGAAGGACTCCAGCGTACCATGATAGAAGCCGTAAAAACACAACCGGTGTTTCGTCCTATGGGTACATTTGCCGACTTGCAACGGCTGGTAAAAGGCTACCTCGGATATGGAAATAAAATGGGAGAAGGTTGGCTGCTCACCGCTGAAATGCTTGAACTCATCCACACCGGCACAAATAACATTGTATGCACCCAACCGTTTGGATGTCTGCCGAATCACATTGTCGGCAAAGGCATGATACGGAGGCTCAAGGATGACTACCCGAATTCAAACATTGTAGCCATCGACTATGATCCGGGTGCGACCAAAATAAACCAAGAAAACCGCATAAAACTCATGATCGCCAATGCAGGGAGAATTGCGCCGAACTCCTAATCGAAGCGGGAATATTTTTGCGCGCTCGAAGGCTTGCCAATTTAGGGCGTTTGGCCTATATTTTGATACAAGTTTCGTCGTTTTGTACAGGAATAAAGCGACAAACAGACTTGTGAAAAATGTATAAAAATTAATAAAAATATGCAAACCGATTGACTCTATCGCACAATGTGTGATAGAGTCAGCTCGGTTTTAATTTTTGCTTTAAAAGTTTAAAGGATGTGATTTATGTAAAACGAACAGGGAAACTGGTACACACGCATGATCCATACGCAAACAACGCTTCGCATTACCTAATTATTTTAAATTTTATTTGGAGGTAGTAAATTGAAGAAGTTACTGGCAATCGTGTTGGCCATAGTTCTTATCGCAGCGATCGCAGTGCCTATAGCTGTTGCGAGCACTGTGACTGTAGTGGCATTAAACCCACTTGGAGCTATTGACATCCAGCAAAACATCCCGCTTACATCACGTGATAGATTTTTAGACGAAGACGGCAATGTAGATTTTTACGATAGAGTCATTGGCCTTTCTGCTTACAGCAAGACCTTTAACTCTCAAGTAGTTCAAGCACTCGGATGGCTGCTTATGGAGCATTATCCCGGTGTTCTGGTGGTCAACACCGGAGTGGCTGACCTCGGTAGCCCATGGAATCACAAGACCGATGCAAACTATGACCAGTGGGCCGGCATCGCCCCACTACCGGCCAATGCAGTCACATTAGACGGCATATCTGTTGCCGGGCGTACACTAGATGCAGTGATATTCGGGGTTGCGGATTGAAACGTTTGTACTTGGTGGGGTGCCTACCATGCAAAAGAAGTTGAAGCCCGCGGCGGAGTTTCCGTATTTGTTGCCAACCAACCCTATGCTGCTACCCAGCAATATGCTGCAGAAGACAATGGATTCACGCAGATGCGCAGAGTAGTTATTGACCGTAATCACAACCAAAGAGCACTGACAGATAATAGAGTGCTCGGTGCGACTACTGCAGAAAACAATATAGTTGTTGTAAACAACTATAGAACGCGTGCGCTGGTCAGCACACCTATAGACAGGAACTTTGAATACCATTCAAGAAAAGACGGCGAAAGAGCATGGCTCAATGCCCTTACACCTTTTGACCATCTGGTATGGGCGCTGAGTGGACCGCTTACAGAGCTCGACAGAAATCCACCGGAAATAACCCAAGCAACGTTTAATGCTTCCGACTGGACGACCAGAGAGTTTACAGGCAGGACATTTGAAGACGCAGCACGTGCATTTAACGAATATGCAATGGCCAATCGCTTCGGTGATGGGCTACCGTTGGTCGTTCCGACACCGGCGCTCGTAGACGAAATGCTCACAGGTACGGCACGTGATCGTGATGAAGTGCTCGGCCTGATGAAAATGCGCGGCGGTATTATAACCATTGAGAAAATTGCGATCAATGCAGTAATGGCCGGAGCCAATCCGGAATATCTCCCTGTGATCATTGCAGCGATGGAAGCATATGCCGGTGGTTGGGAATTTGACAAGATGTGGTATCATCCGATGTCGAGCGGCGGCCCATTCAATATGGGTGTACTCATCAGCGGACCGTTGGCAGAAGAGATCGGTATGAGCATGACCACCGGTTGGACCGGTGCGGCAAATCATGCAAATAACACGATTGGACGCGCAATCAGGATGAGTATCCGTAATATCGGACAAAATACTACTCCGCTTGTAGATACTACCAATCGTACAGGTCGTCTATATGACCATACTTTGTTGACCATTGCGGAAAACACCAAAGATCTTCCCCCGGGTTGGGTGTCGCATTCACAAATGATGGGATTTGAAGCGCATGAAACAACCGTAACATTCTTTGGATTCCAAGGTGCATTGCAAGGTTATGGTGCGGAAGAAACGCATCCGATGCACGTGCTTGCACAATCACGTGCGAATGTCAGCGGAAATACAAACTTTGTATTTATGCCGCCGGGTATGGCCTCTCACTTTGCAGAGCAACAAGGCATGACAACAAAGACAGACATGAAAGAATGGTATGCAACGCACAATGCTGAAGGCAATCCGGTAGCCCGCGCTCCAGGCATTGCTGCAAATACGCATATTGTTGTCGTAGGTGGTGACCCCGGCGGTATACAAAGTGCTGTTGGATTCATGCTGTATGGACAAAATCTGGTCAACACAACACAGCTCGTTTCCGGAGCTACGTTGACGACCAATGCCAGAGGCGCAACAGTGCCGTCCACACCGCAGAACTTCACAATAGAATACACTTATAACAGCGCAGGCGTAGCCACACACGCAACTTTGCGTTGGGACGCTCCGTTAAGTGATGGTGGAATGCCGGTCACAGGATACCAAGTCAACTGGATTCACGGCGGCAATCGTCAGACCGCTCCATGGACTGATGTTCCTGCGCCGGATGGCGGTGCTCGCCCTGATGCAAGAGAATTCACAGTAGCGCTGGCTAATACCCACCTTGCGCCGACATTGGTTGACCGCAGAGGGGATGCCGGAGTTTACGAATTCTTCTTTAAAGTCCGTGCGACTAATGAAGTGGTGAATACCTCTGAAATCGTTTCTAATGCGATCAACATGAACCGTATCGGCGGTAGAGGCGCATGGGCGATGGATCCGACAGACATTACCGACAGAACTGTTCGTGAATTTGGCTTGCGTGCCTTTAACAACGGTACATGCACCGAAGTTCCGGACTTAGCAGGCAGAATCCGTATCTGGCCGCAAGTTAATGGTGTAGGTACTCCGATTCCAATGTCAGCGAATATAATCGCAGAGTTGCCTGATGGCAGTGATGCCATGCAATTCGTGACGAGAAACCGCCAATGGGTTGACGGAGATGGATTCCAAGATTACTATGTCAACTTTGATGTGGATAAGGATGCCCCATGGCAATACATTGACTTTACAGTGACCGCATTCGGTCAATCTGTAACAATCAGACTGATCAACAATCTGTACACAGCGGCGCCTGTTCCTGTATTTGGAGTGCAGTACTTCAATAATGGTACAGATGCGCAAGTGCCGAGCCTTGCAGGAACCATACGCATTTGGATGCAAATCGATGGTGTTAACGCAATAGTGCCTTATGCAGATTTAGAGGTTATTGCTCTGGATCAAGATGGTGAAGACGTAATTGAGTATGTGCGTATCAATCGTATATGGAATAATACGGATTATGTCAATCTCATTGATGTGGTCAAACAGGGTGCAGACTGGCAGTACATGGATCTGGAGATCACGCTAGGTACCCAATCTGTTGAGCTAGAGCTGATCAACAACACATTCGAGCCATAAATCAATCTTACTACTGATATACACGCCACACAGGGCTGTAGTGATTCTACTACAGCCCTGTGCGACTTAACATTGCGCACAATATGTGCACAATGATACTTGTTGACATAATGTACATAATGTGAGATGATCTTGTTGAGGTGAGTATTATGCTTTCAATAAACGCTACGACTGCTCGAAATGAATGGAGTTCGGTAGTCGAATCAGTGATCAGGGAAAAACCCACATTTATTAAAAGGACGAGGGACTACATCTTTCTAACGGATATAAAAGTTTTAGAGCAGCTCTTAAGTGCCTACTCTTTTAATGCCGAAGTATTTGACGAAGATGATGGTTCTATAACTCTGACGCTTGACGAAATTGCCTTGGTAGAAAATGCGCCGGATTTGCAAAGTGCGATTTCCAAGTTAGCGGCGGCGATATTGGAGTATTCAGAAGACTACTATAAAGAATTCTCATATTGGTCAAAAGGTGCAGGATCGGCGCATATTCCATATGTGTTCAAAGCGCTTGCGCTAAGTGACAACGAAAAAATAGGAGGCTTGATTAAATGCCGTCGTGGAAAGAACTAAAACGCTTTTGTGAGCGCGACGGCTGGGAGCTTTACAAAGACACAGATCATTATTTTTTCAGAAAAGACTGTGATGACGGAACGCCAAAATTCACCAAAGTTTCTAAAGGCAGTGGTGAAATCAGTAAGAATTTATGGAATGTCATCTTGCGCAAGCAGCTTCAAGTGACAAAAGAATACTTTAACAGCAAAATTTGATGACATTAAAAGGCAAGCAGAAATAACCACATTTTCCTAACATAATTTCATAATAATTCACACGTTTTCTAAAGATAAAATGATGTGTTCTTGCACATAAACCAAACCATTTAGCGCTTCATTCGAGAGCTATGCACATATGTGCCCATCTGAAATACGTCCAAAACTAGTGTAGTGTATCACTGATAATTAGTATATGATTGCGTTTTATTTTTTCGTCTTGCAAGGCGAAAAAGCGCAGGAATGCCATTGGCCTTTCAAGTTTTTTCAACGCAGCAAGCTGGAAAAAGAGAATGTAAGAATATGCTGATTATCAGTGATACACTACACTAGTCTTTTTGACTATGTTTTGGACGTGTCAAATCGTTTTATGTCGATTTTGCTATGATTTTCCGTCCAAATGTGCTATAAACACCCTACTTTTGGACGGAGGTGAGACATTCGAAAAATTCCGGAATCAGGGCATCAATGTGGCTGCAAATACGCACACTTAAAATGAACCTACACCAATAACCACAGTCTGCGAAGCAGCATCCCATCCAACAGAATACCCCACACTCTCAACAACAGCGCGAAACGGCAACATAGTTCTGCCATTAATTATTTGTGCCGGAACATCCAGAGTGTGGGTGACTCCATTTGTGGTAAATGCGGCACTGCCAACGGTTATAACAACCGTATCGCCTTCTCTCGTAAGCGTTGCCCTTTGAGTGCTTGACTCCCAATCCACTTCAAAACCCAGTGCCTCAAACACACCTCGAACAGGAACAAGTGTCCGACCGTCAATTATGACAGGCGGCTGGTCGACAAACGAAACAGGTCTGCCGTCAACCGTGACACCGACAGTAGGTGCAGCAAGTCTGTTATCAAGCATGGCTAGGAACGCTTGAACGTTGTTTGTCATATCTTGGTAAAAAACAGTGGTTCTATAAATACCAAGTAATTCCGCAGGTGCATCAATATATTCTGCCTCAGCAACTTGGTTGTTATTTATGAAATGGAAATAATGCTCAAGCCATTCTTCGTAAATAGTGTCAGCCATAATATCAAAACCTCTAAGATTAAGCACTGACACCCACTCACCGTGTCTCAGAGCAAGGAAATCCCTTTCAGTAGGAGCTATTACACCTCCTGTTTCAGCAAAACCTCTGACAAAATAGGCGTTTCCGCCTGAACTGTACGCTATGGCAATTCTACTATGTGCTCCGAGAGATCCTCTTAGCGTGACAACTTGAATAATCTCAGCCTGCTCTACGTAAGCAACTACAAACATTATTGGGTTACTAAACATAAAGAATTCATCACTATAATGCAAGTGAAAGTCAGGATGACCTAATGGCAGAGATGGACTAAAGTTAACCACCAAAACAAGTTCGGGAATTCCATCATTGTCAAAATCAACAAGTTGCGCATAACGCACATTATCAAGGCTCCATACAATATGTTGATCGCCCGAATCACTTGGGCTAAATTTATGGGTGCTATTCAAAAACTCCCGATACGCCGCAAGTGCCGATTGCTCGGAAGCGACAGCGGTTTGCTGAAATGACAATACCCCTATCATAGAGATCATCATCGCTAAAATTATAACACAGCTTATTAATTTTGATTTTGTCTTTGTCATTAACATTACCCCTCTTAGCTTTTTAAAGTATTTGGAATGCACAGATTGTCCGGTCATTAAATATGCCTCCTCAATAAAGTAGTATAGTTATAATGTGTACATCTCTGATATACGCAATTACTCAATCATGGCATTATGCAGAGCAGAAGCGTCACCGCTGATTTCAATTCTCAAAACCAAAACTCCGCGAACATCCACGGATATATTCTGAGGTTGTTGATTTTCATTTGTTGTGACAACAAGAAGTTCTCTGCCATCACCAATAAATGTAATAGTCCCGGCACCTGCCCTTGCACGGTCTAGTCTGAGCACATCGCCTGTTAAAGTGCTCCATTGTGCATTCAAATTATACTCACGCCAACCACTTGATGACCAGCGGATCATTAGCGAATTAGCATGAGTGTTGCCTAAAGAAACAGCATTACCTATGGTAAGTGAGCTACCACCATAACGAAAGTGTTGTATTGTGCTAAAAAACGGTGAACCGACAAGCTGTCTGCCCAACTGTACAGTGCTGGTTGCACCATCCCACCCCACCGGAACACCCAACGCATCACTCACTGCCCTAACCGGCAAGAATGTAGTCCCCTCGAAGATAAACGGCTCAACTACATTTCCCTGCGCATCTCTAGGCGTAAAAGGATTTCCATCAACAACAAGTCGGATGTCGCGGAAAATGACACTTATATTTCTGGTTACAGTATTTGCGAGCGCCCCTGTTCCGGTCGAAAGTAATATGACGGTCACGATTACCCCCGCCATAAAACCTCTGAGTTGCAACCTTCTAAACTTATCGAACATTTTACCCATCATAAAATATAATCCTCCCTAATTGATATTACACCCTCGACATGCCATGAAAAAGGTTGGAAAAAGAATAGCACGATTTAGATAAATCTACAATGTGGTTGGCGTATTCAACATGAAAACAGGCAAATGATACCAAAATTAAGTGTATAAAATGAAAAACCCCTCAAAAGTGAAGGGCAGACATTGCATATTATAACGATGAAAAATTCAGAACCTACACATCAGATACCGCTTCCACGTACAGTGTGACATCTGCCTTAAATGAACGATCATGAGGCTCAAATAGCGCAAAACCTCCATGTTTTTCAGCGATTTTACGCACTATTGAAGTTCCGTGACCGTGGAAGAGTTTATTTGCCTTTGAGCTGATATATTGAGTGCCTACACTTTTTACTTCATGAGCAAATGCATTTTTTACCGTTATTGCAAGACATGAATCAACATATTGGATGCCCACTTCGATCCATCGCATTTCAGGAGAGTCTATTTTTTCACAGCTCTCCAATGCATTATTGAGCAAATTTGTAAGCAAGCTAACGAGCTGTGTGTCGGGCATAGATAATAGCGGCAGCGGAGCAAGATTGAAACTGATATCAAAACCAAGTTGCTCGGCGTGCTTTGCCGAACGGCCAAGGATAACAGAAATCAAGGGATTTCCACACTGTATGATTTCACCGGAGTCGAAAACAAGAGTATTATCTGAATTAAGTGTGTCCAGATATTCTGTGAGTTGAGTATAGCTTCCCTCGTTGGCGTTCATTTTCATTATAGCCATGTGCGTGTTGATTTCGTGCTTTATTTCCGCAATCTGCTTCATATGCGCATCTTTTTGCTGGATAAGTTCGTCAAGCAATTCATGCTCGCGCTTGAAATTAAACAGCTCCTTTGCGCCGGAAAATAGGAGGTAGCAGACAATAATCACTGAGCTGATGGTAACACCAATTACAAACTGACGATTCCGGTCAAACGGACGATAACCCAGTAACTCCATGATCAAATTAGAGATTATCCAGATCCCCCAATATAGTGAGACTGCACGCATAAATCGAAGCGAGCTTTTTTGCGCCGCCCCAAACATACCCACAATAAGAAATAGGGCAAAGCATATGGCGCTCAACTCAGACCACAGCCAATTAGGCGTTTGAAGCGGTTGTCCGACGATCAAAAAAGCAATAAATACCGAAGCGCTAAATGCAGCAGGTAGAAAAATAAGCGGCCAGATCCATTTATGCAGCTGAGGCTTTATAATAGAAAAAAAGAACATGAATAATGCAAGAGGATAACCGTAAAAAGAAATGCGGTGGATGTGAAAAATAGGTGCATAACTAAGAATACTGGCGACTGTATTAAGTATTGGTCTCGTGCTCAGTGAGAATAATATTAAAAAAACTGCAAACAAGTAACTGTTTTCTCCACTCAACTTATTGATGCTGCGTGTAATCCCGAAGAGCAAGCAAACAAACCCAAGGAACAAACAGATAAAAGGACCTAATGAATTGCTGAGGATGCCATCAGAACCCATGTGCGCCCCCCATAGAGGAGCAGTGAGTTGAAGATTTGTGACAGGATCAAACTGCCTAGTGTCCGGTGTCCACAAGGGATTAACAATGCCTGTATATATGATAACAGAGAGAGCGATTCCGGTCGTGAGAACCAGCCATTTTGGCGTTTCGCCCATTATATTTTTGATCAGCATCATCGGATAGCACCTGCCGATCTTGCATGGAGCTTTCGCATAAAAGCCTTTCGGACATCTTCACGGTAGGTGCGGGTGATATCTAATTCTATTCCATCTGCTAGTACTGCGATATTTTTGGTGATTTTATTGGTGTTGTTGATATTTATCGCAAATGATTGATGACAGCGAACAAAATGCGTACTTGGGAGCGCATTGAGCAGGTCTGTAAGTTTGCCGGAGCAGGAAATGACACCACTTTTGAGTATGATATTAACTCTCCGTCGCTTTTCGCTCGAAATTTCAAAGTATAGAATATCACTTAAAAGCACTTCCTGTGATTTGATGATGACATACTTTGGAATATGTTGTTCATATATGGGCAGAATCAAGTCTTGCAATGCATCTATGTTCACCGGTTTAATTAAAAACTGAAACTTCGCATCAAAAAAAGCTGCATTGCACCTTGAAAAATCAATAACGAGCCATAAAAAGTATACAAAAGATCGCATCTATGCCGCATTTGAGCTCAAGCAGTCACGTATGTAGCTCG
>Ga0123355_10003375_pt1 | contig 22876 bp, 20 predicted proteins | sample TergutEmb28metaG_3_FD_89872 | JGI IMG/M metagenome (GOLD analysis project Ga0123355, IMG submission 89872) | Embiratermes neotenicus P1 segment gut microbial communities from Petit-Saut dam, French Guiana - Emb289 P1 | ecosystem: Host-associated > Arthropoda: Insects > Digestive system > Gut ... | reverse complement strand
CCGCTGGCCAATGGGTATTGTCATACTCGGGAATCCTGTAAACGGCGCAATATATGCAAACGTATTTCCTAAAAGCACATCTAGATTATGCTTGTCAAACAAGCATTCCATTTCCGTGATAGCCTTTTCCCTTTCTATAAGTGCTTCAAGGTAGGCCGGCTCTGTCATGTTACCAGAGGCCTTGTTTTGGGCATCCAGAAGCAGACTTTGGCCGTATTTTAACGCTGTGGCGGCATTGGCTTGGTTAAAATCTATAATATCTTTCAAAGACTGGATTTTTTGGGCCCTGAATGAGCGCCGGCTTAAATAACTGTTCATGCAAGCTTTAAACTCGTAGTGCATTATGGTCATCCTAGTGTCATAGCGTGGCTGCATTTCTAGGTTATCTATAAGTATTGCACCGGCATTTTCTAATAACTCACACAACCTGTCAAACGCGGCTATTTTTTCATCGCCTTCTTGGATGTTTGCCAGCTCTTTTGCGCGGTTTAAGCCGATACGGATACCGCTTAGATTTTCCCCTGTAAGGTGCTTCGTATAATCGCGCCCATTATCAGCAATTATGCCAAGCATTATAGCCGCATCTGTTACGTTCCTGGCCATTGGGCCAGCGGTGTCAAATGTGCCGGAAATAGGTATAACCCCGTTTCGCGAAACCAGGCCAATGGTTGGCTTTATACCTACAACGCCGTTAACACCGGCTGGCGAGATGATAGAGCCCGATGTTTCTGTCCCAAGCGACGCGACACATAGCCCCGCCGCGACAGCCACCGCCGAGCCTGTGCTAGAGCCGCTAGGGTCTTTTTCGTGGTTGTATGGGCACAAGGTCTGGCCGCCTCTGGAACTGTAGCCGTTGGGCATACCATCTCTGGTCATGTAATTTGCCAACTCGGTCATGTTGGCCTTGCCCAATATCACAGCACCGGCATCAGTCAAGCTCCTAACTATGGGTGCTTCGATTGTATAATTATCTGCCAAAGCAAGGGCCCCGGCACTTGTACGAAGTTCATATGTGCCTATGTTGTCCTTAATCAATATGGGTATACCATACAACGGTGGCATTTCTTTGGTTTCGTACAATTTCCTATCAAGTGCCTTGGCGGTAAACAATGCATCAGGATTAATTTCAATTACTGATTTTAACCCACCTTCGCAAGAATCGATATCTGCTATCCGCGACAAATGTGCCACAACCACCTCATTAACAGTCAGCTTGCCCTCGCGATAAGCCTCATGCAACTCGCGGATAGATGCGTATGTGATGTCTGTCATGGTAATTCCCCTTTCTTAAACATAGCCAGTTTGCGACATTATACATTATTTAGAAGAAATTATTAATTGGAGTGTGAAGTATGAAACATATAAGAAAATACGCCTCAATTTTAGTTGCGGTATTGTTTATAGCCATATGTACGTCCGCTGCACGCCCTAATATCAAGCCATACACAATAATGATATACATGAACGGCTCTGACCTAGAAAGCGACTTTGGTGCCGCCACCACAGACCTTATAGAGATATTGGAATCTGGCCTAGACACTAAAAACGCCAACGTGATAATCCTCACCGGTGGGACAAAGCGCTGGCAAAACGCCGTAATCCCAGAAACAGAATGCATAATATGGGAAGCAGCCGACGGTGTGCTTAGCGAAGTCACAAGCCTGGGCATGGTAAATATGGGTAAACCTTCAACCCTAAAAGATTTCATATCCTACGGCATGAACAATTACCCAGCAGAAAAATACGGTCTTATATTATGGGACCATGGCGGCGGCTCTATTGCCGGCTTTGGACATGACGAAAAATTTTCGGATGCAAGCCTGACCTTGGCAGATATGCAGTTGGCCTTTGAAGAAGCAGGGCTAAGAAAGAACAAACTGGAGTTTCTTGGCTTTGACGCATGCCTAATGGCCACAATAGAGATGGCTGTAATAGCGGCAGACTATGCCCACGTACTAATAGCGTCCGAAGACTTAGAGCCAGGGGACGGCTGGGACTATGTATTTTTATCAGCACTAAACCACAACCCAAGAATGAACGGTTTTGCTTTGGGCGAAGTAATTGTAGACACTTTTATGGACTTTTATGGCCCAAACAGCGACGAAATATTAAACCTAAGCGTTATAGATTTAGCAAGAATACAGCCCGTAATGGCAGCAATGGGCCGCCTGATGAGCATAGCCTCAAGCAGCATGAAATCACCAGAAGGCCCAAGTTTTAATGACTTAGCAACAAGGCGCGGTATAACCAGGACCTTTGGCGAAGGAAGCCCAAGAGACAACTATAGCGACATGGTGGACATAGGAAACATGGCCCTTACACTGCTTGACCTTTTCCCAAACCAGGCAATGGCCCTGCTTCGCACCTTGGATAGTTGCGTAGTCTATCACCGCCACAACTCCGACACAGAAGTATACGGGCTTAGCACTTTTTACATCTACGGCGGTAAATCCGAAGGCATAGAATCCCTAAACACTTATTCAAACTTGAACATGGACAGCAGCTACACACAGTACCTGCATCACTTTTTTAACGGCTTAGTAAATAAATCAACCATGCATATGGACCCAATAAGGTCCGAGTTGGCACTATGGCAGCCAATAAGTCAAAACCGGTACCGTATGGCCGGGTTACTTCAAACCGCCACCGCCGGCGAAGGCCTACTGTGGCCCAGCCTCAACGGCCAACCCATAACCATGTACCCCATAATGCAAACATCTCGCACCCGTTTTTATGCCGTACCCGCACAAATCAACGGCAGGGAAGGGGACATAATCATTATTTTCAACAACAGCCTACCCCAGGGCCAGGTCAAAGGTATACGCTACCGCGACGGCCACGTAATACAAAAAGGCCACGACCCTATAGAGCGTGGCGACAAAATTGCGATATATGCCCTAGAATGGGACTTTGATAAAAGTGTAAACGAGGTTAATTGGCATAAAGGCGAGACATTTACCGTAACCGGAAGCCTTCATCTGACATGGGACACTGCACCCATGGGGTATAGAGTAGGGTATAGGTTTACGAATTTATTCAACGAAGTAGAGTATACGACACCGTTTGTATGCAATTAAAGAGCCTCAGAAAGAAATCGAATATAAAAGCATGGCTATCGGCTTTATTTACGTTATAATATAACTACCGTCAAAACAAGAAGGAGGCTCGCCATGCCTAAATACAATCTATCAGATGTAATACAGCACGATGACTTTACATTTGCGCTTTGTACTTTCATAGATGAGTTTAAACGAAGCCAGAACAAAGCACAAATGATAGAATCTCCACCAAATGCAGAATGTGATAGTATATTAAATTTATGTCTTCTTGCAGGCTTAGCGCATAAGTTAGCCGTTGAGCATGGGTTACGTATTCCTGAATGGGTCTATGATTCGAGTTATAAAATGCCATCCCCTTACTTTGCTTATAACACACAGAACGAGGAATACCAAGCATTTCTGCTAGAAGATACCCCACACGAGTTTGCAAGCAGGAATCTCTTTATTGGCGCTAATGCTATGGGAAGGGTATAGTTATGCGGGAATTATCAAAAAGCGAAATGCTCTCATACTTTGTTGAAATAAATAATCGCCTAGCTGCCACAAACCAACATGGGGAGATTGTGCTAACTGGTGGAGCGGCATTGACATTAGTGTTTGACGCAAGAGACTCGACTCGTGATATTGATGCCATTTTTCACCCAACGGCAGATATGCGTAAAATAATAAACAGTATGGCAATATGGTGGAGCGGCATTGACGTTAGTGTTTGACGCAAGAGACTCTACTCGTGATATTGATGCTATTTTTCACCCATCGGCAGATATGCGTAAAATAATAAACAGTATGGCAATAGACTACGATCTGCCTTCGGACTGGCTAAATGATGCAGTAAAGCCATTTATAACAGATAAACTTACGATCCGCCCCCACATTAAATATTCAAACCTAATTGTCTATAGCGTGGATGCCGAAAGTTTACTTGCAATGAAGCTAGCCTCTGCACGCTTTGGGACGAGTGACATGAAAGACAGTATATTCTTGATGAAGCATTTAAATATAAAAACTGAAAAAGAAATTTTCGACATAATTGACAAGTTTATTGAACCTTTTTTGCGTAGGCCAAGTGTAAAATTTTTCGCAATAGAAGCATTTCAACAATACTCACATGAATACATAAACACTATCTAAATATATTCAAGTCACGCAACTCTATATCCTCTTTAAAGGGGTTGATTGTGCTATTTATAAGCTCAAGCACACTTTCTGGGTTCAAAAATTCGTGATAATAGGGCAACCCACTAGTACGTACCGGTACAAATGTATCTGTAAACAATGCGTCCGCGCCTCTTACATGATTAAGTTCTAGCGCAAAAAACATCATCTCACTAAAAGTCAAATTTGTGTATACACTATCGTTAAAAATACCTACAAATTGTGGGATTCTTAATATGCTTGCGGGGGTAAGCAAGCGGCTTATAACTGCGTTTACAACCGCTTGTTGGTTCCTGGTACGCCCAATGTCGCCATCGGGTAAGCTTGGGTAACCAGAGTTGCGGTTGGCCTGCCTAAACCGCGAAAATTCAAGAGCCGTTGCACTATCCATATGTTGCAAACCAGGCATGATATCAATGTTGAGGTTTTGGCAGGGGTCGCTATAACGCATACGGATAGGCACATAAACATAAATACCATCTACAGCATCGATTATGGTAAAAAAAGTATCATAGTCGATTACTACATAGTAGTCAGGGATAAATCCTATAACATTCATTACATCCATCTGTACCTGGGCAATGCCGCCGGCCCTGCCGCGCCCACCACCGGCACCCGCTAAATACGAAGATGCCAATTTTTGCGCATGGCCGCGGCGGGTTGTACTTATTGCCACGTCGCGGGGTATGCTTATGATATGGGCTTCCCTGGTTATGCCGCAGTAGGAAGCGGCCATTACAGTGTTGGCGTTTCTCCCCTCGTTAAGGCCTATTATTAAGAAAGTCCAGAAGTATTCGCGCCTATCATCGTCTGTAAACCTCTCTGGTGCGGGCCAAACATATTCTACATCCGGTTCGTCGTCTTGGTAATCAGGAGTATCTTGGTCCGGATTGGTTGGGCGTTGCATGGGGGGCATTGGCCTATGTGCCATTTCTTGTGGTGCAGGTGGGGTTATTACTCTGTTCCACGCCATTACCACAGTTGTTGCTATCGCCAGTGTTGCTATTATGGTTATAAGTAGGGATCTCATAAAAACGCGCTGCGTCCTTCTTGATATGGGACGTTTGGGGTTATTTCTTCTTCTGTTACTTTTGTTGGGGTTGTGATTTTGTGGCCTGTTGGGCATATTTATGTACCTCCGTGTCGTACGCTGGGGTTGATTATAGCAAATTAATTCGAAATCAGTCCAGCCTGTCGCCGAAAAAGCGTTGAAGCGTCCGCTATTTCGGCTCGGGCCAGACTGTTTCTCATTTAATTTGCTGTACTTATAAAAGCAAAAATAAAAGCCGCAACACCCATATTGGGTTTGCGGCTTATTAATTATAAGAGTGTAACCTACACCCATGCTGTTTCGCTTCAATTAAAGCAAAACAGCTTTACTGTGCCCTATCACAAGAATGCTGGGCCGGTGGTAAATTGCTCAAACAATACAATTATTTTATTTGGGGTAGTTTGTGCAGGGATGCTTCTTGTAGAAATATCAAATAGTACAACCAGCTTGCGATGGGCAAGCTCACAATCAAAAAGCTCACCGTCTTGCAGTATAATTTCGGTATCTTCGCCAATATTAAGCCTTAGGTTGCCATCATAGCTGATAAGTTCGTCATCAAAACGGTCTACTGCTATATTTTCAAAGTCACCGTTTACTATAACCGATACATCATACTGTGGTGGATATATCGCTCTCATGAATGTGGTCATAAGATGAAACCCGGTTATTGTATCGCCAACCTCTGGTATTTCGCCTAAGAAGAAGGTATTAAAGTCGGTTATCAAAACAGCGCTTCCGCTTTCGCCTTCAAGATAGAAAGCGTAGGAGGGAGGGTCTGTGTATTGTGTTGCGATACGTACCACTGTGCCAGTCATCGAGCCAAATACAGGCATATTGTCCCATGGGTTGTCGTCTAAGATAAAATCAGACTCATAATCGCCTTCATAGTCGGTATCTGATTCTAGTGTAGAGTCATCGTTATGATATTCTTCGTAATGATACTCATCATAATCGTTTGTATCGTAGTCATCTTGTACTGTGTCTGGTACGTGTGGTGTGATTAGCGGCGCTGGGCTGTCGCTGCAGGCGGTTAATGCAAGCACAAGTATAAATAGTGCTGCAATGGTTAATAGTTTTTTCATGTAAATCTCCTCTTTAAAATTTTTGTACTGCCGGTTATGGCTGTGACGTTATTATGGTTGTTATCCGCTTTCCCAATACGGGCCCTGATTGGGTGCCGATACGACTGATAAAACGCAGTAGGATATATTTTGTTCCCAAAAAGCGGTATAGCCGCCCCGCAATCTAGAAAATCAGCTCAACCAACCCATAAATAAGATTGGCCGAAATCCCAGCCGACACCCCGGCAATCGTATGATACAAGATAGACTTGCCAGCTAACTTGGGAAATCCTAAATTCTCCATCATAGCCAGGTGTGTACTCATAAACCCACTCCAGCACATAATCATACCAACAATTACTGCTACATCCCGCTGGCCTATGACCCCTTCTGATATAAGTACAGGCACAAGCCCCATAGACGCCCCAGCAGAGCCTAATGCTGTCAGCGGTACGGCAATGGCGCTGGTATCGCTAAAGCCAAACAGGGGCCGGATAATAAAACCCAACCGCTCGCCCACAGTAGGTATAAGCCCAACACCTTCAAAGGCAGCACCGGTAAAGCCGTAGTATGGGGAGCCATTGGTTAATATCAAAATCACAGTACATATGATAAGCACGCCTGGTGCAATGGCTAGTCCCATCTTTACCCCGCGGTGCCCACCGCTTAAAAGCGCTTCCATAAAACGGTTGAAGCCATTGCCTTCACGGGTCGTGCGGAAATTTATAATGTCAAATTGTGTGCCGTCACCTGTTACTGCGTCTTCGGTCTTGCCAAATGCCTTGGCTGTGTATCGCAACATTAGCCTAACACTTACCACACTACCTACAAGCGCACCAACCTTGCCTATTACAAGTGGCAAAAAAAACGTTTGCCCGTCTGGCCCTGTAATACCCGCAACAAAAGCGGTAAGGATAAGCCCCATCCCAAAAGCCGTACCTAGGTTGGTAAGTGCCGGTATCTGGTATTTTTTGAAATATGCTTGATATCCTTCGTTGTCTGTAAGTGTAAGAATGGCCGGGTTGTCTGATAAGTATGTTGTAAAAACGCCTACAACGCTTGCGCCTGGCATGCCATATACAACACGCACTACCCCAGAGAGTAGTTTATTGGCAATAGATACAACACCAAACTCCATAAATAACTCCGAAATTGCCCCGGCCACAATCGCCACCGCCATGATGTAAAACACGGTATCTGTAAGTAATGCATATGAAGTATTGATGATGGTATTAAGCATGTTGGTGCCGCCCATCATATTGCCAATAACACCAAAAAAGGCCAAAAAACACGCCAAGAAGATTAACCCCTCGGCGCTGATAGCTTTCTTAACCATTAATCACATCTCCGATACATATAAATCTCCATCTATCACCACTCGAATGTAAACTCTGTATAAAACTCTTGTGGCTTGTCCGCCGTTACAACCGGGGATTGGAACTCAGGTTTATTTATCGCGTCTGGGAAGAATTGCGTCTCCAAGCATAGACCAGAGTGCTTTTGATATGTCACACCTTTGCCATGCACTGTACCATCTAAGAAGTTGCCGGTGTATAGCTGGATACCTGGGCTATTGGTTTTTACTGTCATGCGGATACCGCTTACCGGTGAGTAAACACTGGCCGCTACCCCCACTGCGCGAAGTGCAAAATTATGGTCATACCCACCTGCCGCTTCTATGTCTTGCCCTATGGGCTTGGCAGTGCGGAAATCAAAAGGCGTACCGGCTACTTCTGCAAGTTTGCCGGTTGGTATTAGTGTTTCGTCTACTGCTGTAATATAGTCTGCATTGATTTGCATCTCGTGCCCATAGACATCCTTAGCATCGTGGCCTTCTAGGTTGAAATAGCTGTGATTTGTGACATTGCATATGGTTTTGGTATTGGTTGTTGCGCGGTAGTCTATGCGCAGGGTGTTATCGTTGGTTAGTTGGTAGATGCAGTGTACGGTCAAGTCACCTGGGTACCAACTGTCTCCGTCTGGGCTTACTAGCGAAAGCGCCAGTTTGCTTGTTGTGGCTTCGTCTACTGTCCATAGCTTTTTGTCAAAGCCAGCAAGCCCGCCATGCAGGTGATGTGGGCCGTCGTTGGCATCTAGTTTGTACACTTTGCCATCCATGGTAAACGTTGCGTTGCCTATACGGTTTGCAAAGCGCCCGCATATGGCTCCAAAATATGGGTGGGGCTTAGTGCTGTAGTCATGGGCATTGTCTAGCCCGTGGACTATGTCCCGTGTTTTCCCGTCTTTGCTGGGTACGCGCAGGGAGATGATAGTGCAACCGTAGTTGGTTACAGTCATGGAGACACCATTTTTGTTGGCTAACTCAAATGTTTTTGCGTTCATGCTTAATACCTCCTAAGTATAATTTGTTAGACTTTTTCTGAAATACCACATTCGGCATAGATACGTTTTACGTTGTCTAGGCTAACTTTTGTGCCGTAGTAGCAATCTTCCATGCCTTCATATTCTATATAAATATTGCCGTCAAAATTGTGGGACTTAATGCACTTGATAATGTCATGCATGTCTAAGTCGCCCTGACCGGTAATGGCCCCGCGCAGATACTGCCCACCCGTGGAGCGGAACCACGCACCAGAGCAATCAAACTGCGTAGCGTCCCCAGGGTTGTGGCTATGGTTGCGTACGTAGAAATCTTTCATATGAATAGTAGTGGCAAATTGCATCATTTTTCTTGTTGCTATTTCTGGTTTGTCATCCACACAGATATAGTTGCCAACATCTAGCTGATGGCCAAAGTTTTTTGCCTTTACGCTTTTAATTACATGCCTTACACGGTCACTGCCGTTTACGTGGAAGCCGTGATTTTCTATTAGTATGGTTATGCCCATCTTGGCAGCAAAATTACATAATTCTTCATATGATTTTACAATTGTAGGAAGGTCTTCGTAGAAGGCTTCTATACTGTTCATTTCGGCATCGCGCCTATAGGCAGAGCAATCGCACCTAAAAGTGGTTGCGCCCATCTCGTGTGCTACTTTTATGTGGTCTTTTACTCTTGAAATTTCCTTATCCCATTCGTCATGGGATAAGTGAAGGAAATTGGCGTTTAAAGAGTAATTGTCTATTGGGATACTATGTTTGTCTGCTACGGCTTTCATGCGGGCGGCTACTGCTTTGTCTACTAACGGGTCAAAACCAAAAGGTACTATTTCTATTACCTCTGCACCGTTTTCGCATAGCCACTCAACACCTTGCTCTGGTGTTATTGTGCCGCTAATTATGTGCCGGCTGATGCAGTACAAGCTTGCTCCAAATTTAGGCATGTTGGTCCCCTTTCCAATGTGTTCACGGATTTGAAAATAGGATAACATAACGTTGATATTTGGCAATATGTAGGGTTGTATAATTGTATATGGAAAAAAATAAGAAACAGCCCAGTATGAGCTGTTTCTTATTTTTTCATGATAATACGTATTAGCACGTTAATACATGTTAGAACAACTATGCAACTACACTGGCGCGTTTTTCTATGGCGTCCCAGGCTGCCTGGGCTATAAACCGGTTTATGTATGTACCTTTATCTGTGCCGTAATCCAGGAAATAGGCATGTTCGTACATATCCAGCACAATAATAGGGAAAGCCGTAACTATCTGCCCGTCTTTGTGAGTGTCTAGCAGGATATTGCGGCAGGTCTTGGTGCGTTGTTCGTATGCCAATATGCACCAACCCCTTGCAGATTTTGCACAGGCTATAAAATCCTCTTTCCACTTATCATACCCGCCAAAATAACGCTCCATTAATGTTTGCATCCTTGGCCCGGGCGTACCGCCTTCGTTTCCTAAGTTTTGAAAGTATAACTCGTGTAAAATTACGCCGTTAATGGCGTATGTCTCGCCGCATTTCCATCCGCGATAGTGGCTGGCGGTGGCGTTTGCAGTGTCGTATTGGGGGTCTGTTGCTAGTTTGTGTGTGATTTCGTTTGTCTTGTCTACATATCCGTGATACAGCGTAATATGATCGTCAAACTGCTTTGGCGTGACGATACCGGTTTTGTGAGTGAAGGGCATAGCATTGATTTCCATAGGCATGACTCCTTTTGCTACATTTGTAATATATTTTTAGCATTATATGCGGTTTTATTTGGCGCTGTGCGTGTACAATAAAGCTAAATAATTCGAAATCGGTCTCGCCTGACGCCGATTTTGCCTTGAAGCGTTGGCAAATTCGGCTCGGGCGAGGACCGTTTCTCATTGATTTTGCTATAAACCTTGGTGAAAGGAGGCATGAGTTAAATTATGCAATTTAGCTTGGACAGCAAAGTCCGTGATATATACAACCACCCACTTGGGCGTGATCTAATAGACAAGCTTTTATTTCAGCTTGGCAGGTCAGACTGGCCGCTTAGTAAAGTAGAAAAACTTCGCCTTAAAAGCCTAAAGCGACTTGCAGAGAGAAGCGTAAGCCCAACCTTTGTTAACACAGTGCTGGATTTATTAAACTCAGAGCCAGATACTCCCAGTAACGAGGACGCTCAAAGAATCCATACGTGGTGGAAGGAAGCGATATTTTATCAGGTACATGCACGTAGTTTTACATTCGAAGGTATTAAGGGGATTTATAACAAGCTAGACTACCTGCGCGAGCTGGGTGTAAATGCCGTGAGGCTGTGCCCCGTATATGACTCGCCCGATGATGGTAATGGAAATGTCACCGGTAGCGGTATACGTGATTATCTTACAATCATGCAAGATTATGGCACTATGCGTGACATGAGTGCACTAATTGCAGGTTTGCATAAGCACGGCATAAAAATAATTATGGACATAGCTGTAAACCACACATCCAACGAGCATCCATGGTTTGTGGATGCATTGCACAATGCAAATTCCCCATATCGGGATTTTTATTTTTTTAGGAAAGGCCGAGGCAATAACCCACCCAATAACTGGACAATGGCATGCGGCAGCCCGGCATGGAGTTACTACCCTCATCAAGATATATGGGCACTGCATCTGTCTTCCAATACGCAGATGGATTTGAATTGGGATTCTCCTGCCCTGCGATACGAAATACATAAAATAATACGTTGGTGGCTATACAAGGGTGTGGACGGGTTTAGGCTGGATGGTATCAACTATATTTCCAAATTTGACAACCTGCCAGACGGGGACGAGCTTATCGGCGAGCTTATGAACCGTGTGGGAATAGAGCGGTACTACTACGGGCCAAGGCTGCACGAGTACTTGCTAGAGCTAAGGCACAATGTACTAATGCCATATAACGCAATAATAATTGGGGAAACGCCAGGGGTAGGCCCCATGGCCAGCAGGCTCCTCACAGACGCTTATAGGGAAGAACTGGACATGACCTTTGACTATAATCATCTAGAAGCGCCCGGCATGACCCGTTTTGATGAAACATATGACTTGATGTATCTTAGGGATTTTTATATTAAGCATCTTAACGTAGACAGCGGACATGGGTGGAACCCACTGTTTTTTAATAATCACGACTACCCGCGTATGCTTAGCAAGGTAGATCAGTCAGGTGAATATGCTGAACCGCTGGCAAAGATGCTTGCAGTATTGCAGCTCACACTTAGGGGCACACCCTTTATCTACCAAGGTGACGAAATAGGTGCCCGCAACGGCGACTTCAAATGGGACGAAGTAACCCGCCAACAAGAAGTGTACGAATCTGTGTGGCGGTTTTACCAGAAGTTAATCGCATGGCGAAAAAAAACGCCCACGTGTGTTTACGGGGCGTTAGAATTTTTGGATGCCGAAGACGACAGAATTTTTTGCTATTGCCGTACGCATGAAGACATGAATATCTTTGTCGAAGTCAACTTAACTGCAGAAATTGCCCAAAGTTTTAACCCGGAGGGTGCGGTGTTTGTGATGGGTAACTATCGCCATCTGGTTAGTGATATGCAGGCATATGAGGCTCGGATATATGTGTATTAGAGTAAGAGTGGTATAATATGCATCAAACTGCTAAGGAGATGAATCGAATGAGGAAACATGCTATTGCTGTTATTTTATTGCTTTTATTGCTAATGATAACTGCCTGTGATGAAGCAACGCCGGCAACCCCCATAGATTTTGACCATTTAGCATACGAAGCTACGGATATTGTGCGTGCCCGTGTATATGAAAATCAGGGCGATGACCCCGATATAATACGATTATTTGTACAAGGTACATACAAAGGCAATTATAATTATCGGGATATTATTGAATTATATCATCCTCATTGTGAATGCGAAATTTTTCTGAACCATGAGTGGGGGCATTTTCTAATTTTTCTGCGATCTTCCGAAGGGGAGCGCTCTATGTTGTTGAATCAAAATTATTCTGTATACAAGTTGGATGATTGTGCCTATAGTCGCTTTGTCTTCATAAACGCATGTGTACTGGGTGACCCCAATTTCTTTATACACTACCGAGAATTATGGACACTGTGGGAACGTCAAATTCAAGCTATTCGAGACGAATATGGTTCATTAGATTTCGTCGAAATCAGTGAACGCCCTGGTTCGCCTCCATTTCATTCTCGCGTTGTAGAAAGAGAATCACTTGTGTATCCCATGATAATCACATCAATGGATGAGCTTAATGTATATATGGAACATTACAGTGATTATGTGTTATGGTTCCGCGGCACAGGAATATCCTATTATAGGAATGATGTGATTTTTGGCGAATATACAGATGCATTTTTTGAAGACAGATTCCTTTTTGTCTTTAATATTACAGAGCCCAGTGGCTCTATTGGCCATAGGGTAGAAGCAGTACTTAAAAATGGCACAGTAATAATTACAAGACGTGTTATTCCACCAGGTTTTTTTGGAACTGCCGACCTGTCACAGTGGCTTGTTGTCCTGGAAATTGAAAATAGCACGATCCCAGAACAGTTTAATTTCTTCGTTATGAATAGGTGGATATAACAAATATCATTTAGAATCTTTTCCTGTGTTTTTCATGGACAGCGCAATCCGCTTCTTGGCCATATCAACAGAAAGCACCTTGACCGTAACCACTTCGCCAACTTGCACGACCTCTAGCGGGTGTTTAATATAGCGGTCGCATATTTGGGAGATGTGTACTAGGCCGTCTTGGTGCACGCCTATGTCTACAAATGCCCCAAAGTCTATTACATTGCGTATTGTGCCTTGTAGTATCATGCCCTCTGTTAGGTCTTTCATATCTAGTACATCGCTTCTTAGCAGGGTAGGGGGTAGGTCTTCTCTTGGGTCGCGGCCGGGCTTTTCTAGTTCTTTTATTATGTCATGCAGGGTGGGTACGCCTACAGACAATTTTCCTGCAATGTCTTCGATTTCGCCCTTACTGGGCGTTTTTTTGTTGCCGCTAGAGAGTTGTGCTACTTGTGTAAGCATACTAAGGCCTTGGTTTTTTGTGGTGGGGCGGGTTGTGTTGTTTTCTATGTGGGACAGGTATGCTTTTGCTACATCATATGACTCTGGGTGCACGCCGGTGTTGTCTAGTGGGTCATCTGCGCCGGGTATCCGCATAAAACCTGCACACTGTTCATAGGCTTTTGGGCCAAGGCTTTTTACTTTTAATAGCTCTTTCCTGCTTGTAAATTTTCCTTTTTGTTCGCGGTAGGCCAGGATGTTCTTGGCTATACTGCCGCTTACACCTGCTACATATGACAGCAGACTGGGTGATGCGGTGTTTAAATCTACCCCAACAGTGTTTACGCAGTCTTCTACTACACCCGCTAGGGTTTCGCTTAAGCGTTTTTGGTTCATGTCGTGCTGGTATTGCCCGACACCCATGCTTTTTGGGTCAATTTTAACCAGCTCTGCAAGCGGGTCTTGTAGGCGGCGGCCAATAGATGCCGCCGAGCGCAGGGATACATCGTACTCTGGAAACTCCTCTGCTGCCAACTTGGATGCAGAATATACAGACGCACCCGCTTCGTTGACTATGGTGTATTGGGCTTTGCTTCCGGTTTCTTTTAGCATCTGTGCTACTACGTGCTCTGTCTCTCTTGAGGCTGTGCCGTTGCCTATGGCTATCAGGTTTGCGCTGTGGCGGTCCAACATATTGGTCATTGTTTTCTTTGCAGAAGATGTCTCGTTGCCTATTGTGCAGTACACAATACCGGTGTCTAATACCTTGCCTGTCTCGTCTACTACGGCAAGCTTGCAGCCAGTACGGTACCCAGGGTCTATGGCCAGTACTATCCGGTCTTTTACTGGGGGTTGCATAAGAAGTTGCCGTAAGTTTTCACCAAAGACTTTGATTGCGCCTTCTTCTGCGGTTTCTGTTAGGGCTGACCGTATCTCGCGCTCTATGGCTGGGGCTGCTAGGCGTTTATAACTGTCGGCCAGGGCAGCCTCCATTAGGGGGAGGGTGTGCGGGTTGTTTTTTACAAACTGGCGTTTTAATGCTTCTAGAATCTTATCTGTTGGGGCTTCTACAGTAACTTTAAGTATGTCCTCGTTTTCGCCGCGGTTGACGGCCAGTACGCGATGACCTGCAATTTTCTTTATTGGCTCTACAAAGTCATAGTACATCTCGTATACGCCGGCTTTGTCGTTTTCTTTTGTGGCTTTTTTCGATTGGGTTGTGGATATAAAGCCTTCTTGCTGGGTTAGGTTGCGGACTGTTATGCGGCACTGCGGGTCATCCGAAATCCGCTCGGCTATTATGTCGGCGGCACCTGCTAGGGCTGCTGCCATGTCTGGTACATCTTTTGATTCGTCTATAAATGGGGCAGCGGCGGATTCTACATCTGTTGTTAGATCTTGCGCCCATATAATATCTGCCAAGGGACCCAGGCCTTTTTCTTCGGCAATTGTTGCGCGGGTACGGCGCTTGGGGCGATATGGGCGATATATGTCTTCTACCTCTGTAAGGGTGTTGGCGGCGGTTAGTTGGGCGTTAAGCTCTGGTGTTAGGTTGCCTTGTTCTTCTAGGCTTTTGAGTACTTGGTCTTTACGCTCTGCAAGGTTGCGCAGGTAGCGTAGGCGGTCATATAACTCACGTAGTTGTTGGTCGTCCATAGAGCCGGTCATCTCTTTGCGGTAGCGGGCTATGAATGGGATTGTGTTATCGTCGTCTATGAGCTTGACGGTGTTTTCTACTTGCCATGGGGCTAGGGAAAACTCTGTTGCCAGGTTTGCTAAAATGTTCATAAAAACTCCTTTGTATTAGTGGTTTATAGTGGACTTCTTCCGAAATACCGAATAAGCGGCCAAAAAAACATACTAATGCCTATGATTTTTTGGCCGCAGTGGTAATTTCAGAAGAAGTCTAGTTGCAAAAATGTACGCAGGTGCTATTATAGCGAAAAAACACCCTAATACCAAGGAAAAGGAGAGCATATGTACACACAATCTATAATCAAATCCACAATTACAAAAACCCCAGGCGAACACGAATTTCATCAAGCACTAACAGAGGTACTATCGTCACTGGCTATAATCATAGACAATAATCCATTCTATAAAGATACAGGCATCCTAGAAATGCTGGTTGCGCCAGAGCGTATTATCCAATTTCGCATCCCATGGCTAGACGATACTGGCCGCATACGTGTTAACACAGGCTGGCGCGTACAATACAACAGTGCCCTTGGCCCATACAAGGGCGGTATACGCTTCCACCCAAGCGTAAGCCAAAGTGTGCTCAAGTTTTTGGGTTTTGAGCAGACATTTAAAAATGCACTTACAGGTTTACCCATAGGCGGCGGCAAAGGCGGGGCAGACTTTGACCCTAAGGGCCGCTCTAATGCAGAAATCATGCGTTTTTGCCAAAGTCTTATGACAGAGCTATATAAATATCTGGGCGCAGATGAAGACATCCCAGCCGGGGATATTGGCGTGGGTGCAAGAGAAGTAGGTTATATGTACGGGCAATATAAGCGCATAACCGGCTTGGTAGAAGGTGTGTTTACTGGCAAGGGTATTAGCTATGGTGGCTCACTTGGGCGTACCCAGGCCACGGGCTATGGCCTTTTATATCTTTTAGATGAAATGCTAACTCATGCCGGTAATGGGCTGCCAGGGAAGCAGGTTACGATATCAGGCTCAGGCAATGTTGCTATATATGCCGCAGAAAAAGTTGCCCAGCTAGGCGGCAAAGTTATATGTATGAGCGATTCTGGCGGTTATATCCACGATGCTGCCGGTATAGATTTAGACGCAATTAAAGAAATAAAGCTAGTAAACCGCGGCAGGATAAAAGACTATCTTGAGTATAGACCTACGGCAAAATATCACGAAGGCCAAAGCATATGGCAGCACCCATGTGATATAGCCCTGCCCTGCGCCACCCAAAACGAGCTAACAGCAGGCGATGCAAAGTCATTGGCTGCAAACGGTTGTATAGCAGTAGCAGAAGGTGCAAACATGCCCTGCACCAACGAGGCTATAAAAGTACTACAGGCCAACAATATATTGTATGCCCCAGGCAAAGCCGCCAACGCTGGTGGTGTTGCCGTAAGCGCTCTTGAGATGAGCCAAAACAGCCAGCGTCAAAGCTGGACATTCGAGGAAGTAGACAACCGGCTAAAAGCTATCATGTCAAACATATTTACCCAAATCAGCCAAGGCGCACAAGAACACGGTATGAAGGGCAACTACGTAGCCGGGGCAAACATAGCGGGCTTTAAAAGGGTTGTAGAGGCTATGCTGGCCCATGGGGCAGTGTAGTATGTACAACATCATGTCTACCCAAGGCCAAGCAAAGCGTGCCAGGTTGGTTACCACACACGGCATAATAGAGACTCCTGTGTTTATGAATGTAGCCACATGTGCTGCCATCAAAGGTGCGGTTTCTGCCCATGATTTAAACACGGTTGGCTGCCAGGTTGCCCTTAGTAACACATATCACTTGCACCTGCGCCCTGGTGAAGATGTTGTGCGTGAACTTGGTGGTGTTGGCCCATTCATGGCTTGGGATGGCCCAACACTTACAGACTCTGGTGGGTTTCAGGTATTTTCTTTGGGTGCACTTCGTAAAATTAAAGAAGAAGGTGTATATTTTTCTTCTCACATAGACGGGCGTAAAATTTTTATGGGCCCAGAAGAAAGTATGAATATACAATCTGCCCTGGGTGCAACAATTGCCATGGCTTTTGACGAATGTGCGCCGCATACGGCAGATAGGGCTTATATACAAGACTCTGTAGCCCGTACGACCCGCTGGTTAACCCGCTGTGTTGAGCAAATAACGCAGCTAAACACATTGCCCGCAACTCTTAACCCCCAGCAGTTGTTGTTTGGTATAAACCAGGGCGGCGTGTACGAAGACATTAGAATAGACCATGCAAAGCGTATAAGCGATATGGACCTACCTGGCTATGCTATAGGCGGGCTTGCGGTAGGTGAGACTCACAGCGAAATGTATCGTATATTAGAATGTGTAGTACCCCATCTATCTCGTGATAAGCCTACATACCTGATGGGTGTAGGCACACCAGAAAATATCCTAGAGGCTGTAGCCCGCGGGGTGGATTTTTTTGACTGTGTTTTACCGGCACGCAATGGCCGTCACGGCCAGGTATTTACAAGCCACGGCAAGCTAAATATGAACAATGCATGTCACGAGCGGGATGATATGCCTATAGATGCGGCATGTATGTGCCCTGCTTGCAAGAGTTTTAGCCGTGCATATATACGGCACCTTTTTAAGGCAAAGGAGATGCTGGCCATGCGGCTATGTGTCTTGCACAATCTTTACTTTTATAATCAACTAATGGCGGATATCCGCCACGCAATAGATACAGGTACTTTTGAATCATTTAAGGCTAAATGCTTGGAGATGTGGGCGTAGAAGCTGCTGACTAAATCGCCTTTACCAATAGTATCAAAACCAAAACCTTTATCATTAGTATCAAAACCCAAAATTTGCGCGTCCGGTTAAAAGCACATATAATGTATGTGTGGAGTAATCCGCAGTATTTTATTCTTATTCTAAGGAGAAATATCATGATTGACGTACTTTTTACAAACATAACAGGGTGGCTGGCAGCACTGACTAGTGACCCATCGGGCATAATAGGTACACCTGGTACCCAAGCGCCTCCGCTTTCCAACGTTGCCGCGGATGTCGCTACCAATGTTGGCTACGATGTTGCACTGCCCGTTACTCCAGCTGGCGGTGGCATTAGCACGTTGGCGATGATTGCATACGCGGGTGTGCTACTGGTGGCGATGTACTTTCTTATGTTCCGTGGCCCTCGGAAGCGCGAGAAAAAGGCTAGGGAAATGCAAGCTAGTCTTAGAGCCGGCGACAATGTTGTTGTAACCGGTGGTATGTTTGGACGTATTGCCGATGTTGGCGAAGATTGTTTTGTTGTTGAGTTTGGGACCAACCGGGGTATACGTATTCCGGTTTTGAAGTCGGATGTGCTTGGTGTTAGGGAGCCTAAGTTGACTCCGCCGCCTCGGTTGGAGGGGGAGAAGGATAGTTAGGGGTTTGTTTGCTGATTTAACTGCCTCGACTGCGTCTACGGCTTTAACTGCTTTAAAACAAATTTAGCTTGTTGTTTGCTTTTGTGTGTTGTACAAATCCAAGTCTCTCATCTGTTCCTCTGTCGCCAAATAGGCGTTGGAGCGTTCGCCGATTTGGCTCGTCGTCACAGTGTTCGACTAGGATTTGTACTGAAAGGGAGGAGAACATGCACGTATTGGTTATTGCTTTATTGGTTGTGGGTGCATTGGCCATTTTTATGGAGATGCTTATGCCTGGTTGGGACTCTTATATCGGGGTCGTTGTTGGTGTCATTGCCTTTGCCGGTGCTGTAGGTATTGCTATTGTTGCACTGGATGGCGCAATATTCTTTGTTAGTGCGGTTCTTGCTATGATTGCGCTGTGTGGATATGGTTTGTTCATGTTCATAAAAAAGCGCCAGCATCATGGTGGGATGATACTTACAGATGTAGATGATGCCCCCCAAGTAGATTTTAGTAGCTTTTTGGGCAAAGAGGGCAAGGCTGTGACCTTGCTAAGGCCTGTTGGCGATGTAGATTTTAATGGCGTGCGTATGCAAGCCAGCTCTGACGGGATGTTTATAGAAAAAGGCACAAAGGTGCGCGTCATGGAAGCGCAAGCTAACAGGATTGTTGTAGCTGCAATAGAAGGAAACTAAATAATACTAAATTTGCGTTAGAGGAGGATGGAAAATGAACAAATTATTTTTGCTAAGCGGCACAATAGAAATACCGCCAAGCTTAATCTGGGGTGCGCTTGGGGTTGTAGGTTTTCTGATTTTTATAGCAATATTTTTAAGGTTTGTACCCATACCTCTTTGGCTTTCTGCCAAGTTTTCTGGTGCCAAGGTTAGTATAGGTGCTCTCATAGGTATGCGGCTAAGGCGCGTAAGCCCTGAGCAGATAGTGCGCCCTTTAATAAAAGTTACCAAGGCCAATATACCCGTACCGGTTGGCCAACTAGAGGCTCATCACCTTGCCGGTGGTAGGATAGATGCGGTAGTCAACGCACTAATAGCCGCCAACCGCGCCAAGCTTGACTTGCCTTTTGAACAAGCAGCGGCAATTGACCTGGCAGGGCGCGATGTATTCGAGGCCGTGCGCATGAGTGTTAACCCCAAAGTCATAGAAACTCCCATGATTTCCGCCATGGCCATAAACGGTATAGAGATAAAAGCCGTAGCACGTGTAACTGTACGTACCAATATCCAGCGCCTAGTAGGTGGTGCTGGCGAATCTACAATTATTGCCCGTGTTGGTGAAGGTATAGTAACCACCGTCGGCTCTGCCCAGACACATAGGGAAGTGCTAGAAAACCCAGATAGGATATCCAAGACTGTACTTGCAAAAGGCCTAGACGCAGGTACCGCGTACGAAATCCTTTCTATTGATATTGCAGATGTTGATGTTGGGCGCAACATAGGCGCACAGCTACAAATAGAACAAGCCGACGCAGATAAAAGAATAGCCGAAGCCAAAGCAGAAGAACGCCGCGCACTGGCCGTAGCCCAAGAGCAAGAAAACAGGGCAGAAGTCCAAAAAATGCGCGCAAAAGTTGTAGCGGCAGAAGCTGAAGTACCGCAAGCCGTAGCAGAAGCATTGCGCAACGGCAACCTTGGGTATATGGATTATTTAAACTTGGAGAATAAAAAAGCCGATACAAAAATGCGCGAGTCTTTTGGCAATATGCAAATAGATGTATCTGCGACACCAGTAAAATAATCCTGCCAAAATTTGCACGAAAATGTCACTTGACAAACCTGTGCGTATACGGCACAATCTCGAAGGTTAAAATATTTGCGACAGGTGATGGACGATGATGGCGATTATACGGGTTGGCGGGTGCGACAGGCACGATAAATGCGCATATTTTTCCGGTAAAGTAACCCTAGATTGCTATTTTATTTATTCATATTTCAACAATTAATCCCCTTTTTAGGGGATTTTTTTTGCTTGTAAACACGGTAACAACACACGCATTGCGTGATAAATATCATAATACCAACGTGAAGTTGGTATAAGAAGGGGAGATTGTATTGAGCCTTAAAGGAAAGAGCCTAATCGAGCCATTAAACTTTACCGTGGCCGAAATGGACGAGCTGTTTAACGAAGCAGAGCGTATAATCGCCAACCCACGGGATTATGCAGAAGCTTGTAAAGGCTACCTGTTAGCCACACTGTTCTATGAGCCAAGCACCCGTACACGTTTCTCATTTGAGGCGGCCATGCTACGGCTAGGTGGCCAGATAATTGGGTTTTCTGAGCCTAATTCCAGTGCCGTGTCAAAAGGCGAAAGCATTGCCGACACTATACGCACAGTAGAATGTTATGCAGACGTGGCAGTAATGCGCCACCCAAAAGAAGGTTCTGCTATGGTGGCTGCAATGAGCTCTGACTTCCCGGTTATTAATGCCGGTGACGGCGGGCACCACCACCCAACCCAGACCCTCACGGACCTGCTAACAATAAGACTAAGACATGGCAACTTCAATAACCTTACGGTGGGCATGTGTGGGGACCTAAAATTTGGCCGTACTGTGCATTCGCTTATACGGGCGCTTTTGCGCTATACGGGCGTACGCTTTGTACTAATTTCGCCAGACGAACTAAAAGTACCCGACTATGTACGCGAAGAACTTAAAGGCGCAAACTTTACAGAAACACAGGACCTTACCGCCGTAATGCCAGAGCTGGATGTATTGTACATGACCCGCGTACAACGCGAGAGATTCTTCAACGAAGAAGACTACGTACGGCTAAAAGACCGCTACATCCTGGACATGGACAAGCTGCAAAATGCCAAAGAGAGCCTAATGGTATTGCATCCACTGCCAAGGGTTAACGAGATAGCAGTAGAAGTGGACGATGACCCAAGGGCTGTATATTTCCAACAAGCAAAGAATGGTATGTACGTGCGCATGGCGCTTATTATGGCAGTATTGGGGGTTAAAGTGTGAAACATCCGCGAAGCGGATTTTCATACCAACCTATTTTTTCCGCCGACGAAGGAGGCATGAATTAATATGACAATAGAAGGCATAGGCAACGGGATAGTAATTGACCATATCCGCGCTGGTTTTGGCATTAAAGTGCTGGGATACCTTGGTGCCACAGGAAAAAGCGACACTGTAGCATTTATAATGAACGCCCCAAGCAAGAAACACAGCCGCAAGGATATTATCAAACTAGAAAACACAAACGACTTAGACCTGACAGTACTAGGGCTAATAGACCATAACGCAACCGTTAACGTAATAAAAAATCACGAAATCGTAGACAAGATTAAGCTAAGTCTGCCAGAAAAGGTAACCAACGTGATACGTTGCAAAAACCCACGCTGCGTTACATCCATAGAAAGCATATCGCATACCTTCCAAAGGGTAGGCGACTCGGACACGTACCACTGTGTATATTGCGACGACTTGGTTAAAGCTGATGCATATCTGAAGTAGTTGTAAGGTAAGCAAAGGTTTGCATATGAAGTCATGATTTGATATAATCGCGCCGTAAAATTCGGCGTGCGGGTGTAGTTCAATGGTAGAACACGAGCTTCCCAAGCTCGATACGAGGGTTCGATTCCCTTCACCCGCTTGTGTTGATACCGATTTTATAGCCAGGGCCCCTGTTTTGTGAGGTGTTGGCTATTTTTATGCCATCTACTACATACCCCCTAAACGCTGCCGAGTTATCATCATTTCCTTAGCTTTGAATCAAAAAGGACCATCACAGGTTTTTCTGTGATGGCCCCTTTAGTATTATCGTGATATTGTCTAATCTCTCCCCTGCCAAACCCAAGTATCATCAGCAGCACTACCACCATAAGCATACCTACCCATAAGCTCAACCGAAGTAAGTACATACTCACCCTGCGGGTCATATATCGTACCGGCACCGACATTCTGCCACATACCGGTGTATGCGGCACTGCTTGGCACTGCGGGCAGCGCCGTCGAGCCTAGTACATTGGCACGGAAGTTTGCGCCCAATGACAGTACACGTAAGCTTGTAACTCCGCTTAACATCTGAAACGTGTTGTCTACTGATGTCATGTCCCATCCGGATATGTCCAGAGTGCTTAGCTGGCTTGCATTTCTAAACATCCTTTCCATACTGGTTACGTTG
>Ga0123355_10003374_pt1 | contig 22877 bp, 19 predicted proteins | sample TergutEmb28metaG_3_FD_89872 | JGI IMG/M metagenome (GOLD analysis project Ga0123355, IMG submission 89872) | Embiratermes neotenicus P1 segment gut microbial communities from Petit-Saut dam, French Guiana - Emb289 P1 | ecosystem: Host-associated > Arthropoda: Insects > Digestive system > Gut ... | reverse complement strand
CCACTGAAATTACTGCACAGATTGAAGCATTGCAGGGTAGATAAGTATATCATTGATTTATCAGGAGGCGAAACAATCATGTTTCGCCTTTTTCTTACAAAGTCATATTTAACATAATATAAAATGTAACGCAAAAGCCATCAAAAAAAACTATATGTTTTTTTTTATTTGTATTGATTTTTAAGAACTTAAATAAACCTCTCTCGGTTTGACACTGCAAAGATACAACAAATATTTGTAACTACCAAATATTTTTTGAATTATTTTTATGATTTGTTTGATTGAAAACGATGAAACCATTGATTTTATTGATATTTCAGAGTGTTAATCCTCGCAAGCGCAGTTTTTGTGCGGGTTTCCGTGCTGCAAAAAATCTTTTTCACAAAAAAACCGGATATCGCTCTTTTTAGTTGCCTGTACGCGTTCTATTATATTCTTAAATTCCGCATACCACTCACGTGTTGGCTTGTACTTGTGTATAAAATTGGCTATATCTGCAATAGATGTTGGTATATGACGACACAAGGAGTAGTCTATGCCTTCTTCGATTTGTGCTAATGCGGATATTCTTGCCATGTCGCAAAGTAAATCAAATATAGTTCTTGGGGTTTTCGCAAACACACTTCTTAGGTGTGCTTTGGTTTGAGCAATATGCTCTGTCCGTTCGACATCTGTTTGTATCGTGCTGAGGACAGATGTGTTATATTTGAGAAAACCCTCGAATCCTGCATTGTATTCGGTATAGTAGGAAAAGTGCTCCGGCATCTCTCCAATTTCACTCATTACGATGAAATAGTCCGCAGCGTGCTGCAATTCGTGATGGTATTTTTCAAAAAGGTCAGACTCGTCCTTGTAGCCAACGAACAAAAACGCGTTATGTCCATTTCTTGGCGGCCTGAATAACCCACCACAATCTTCTGGAATATCGAGATCGGCCCTACGCTCTGAAATCTCACTAAGATGCAATATTTCAACACCCATATCTTCGCCAAAACTGACTTTTATAAAATCCTTTGCCATCTGTGCTAACTGCTTTATGCTTATCATATCCTTGTTTATTTTTGTTTTGCAAAGATACAAAATTATTTGGATGTCGTTTGTAAAGGGTGTGAGTAGAGGCAAAAATGCTAATCCGTTGATTTCTCAGCCCCATCGCCGTGCGTGCGTAAATATAACAATTTTCTGAACCATTGTCAACTACTATTTTTTTTGTAGTGATTGTTTCCGAAACGGAAATAACCACTTTTTTGGTAAAATTTTGGTGTTTTTTTGTAAAATCAAAAACAGCAATACATATACTTCCAATAAGGTTTTGCACACGGTGGAGACAAAAAAAGTTGTCAAACTAAAAGAAAAAAACTACTGCAGATTTATCTCTCGTGTTTGTGTTATCTTTGTTTTTTGTTGCAAAAATACGCCGGTCACAGCCATCGTATTGACATGTCCCTCTATTTGGATGATGTAATACATTGCGGACGCTCCTAGGCGCCCTGAAAGACTTTCCGCGTGTATTGCACCAAGTGCTAACATCTCGGCAATGCTATAATTAACCCCGTCTCGGGATGTGAATATACTTACCTTTACCCGGTCTCTAAGGTTGTCTTGAGTTTCCGCGTAGATAGCTGTTAGTACCCTCTCTATCCTGCTAGCATTGGTAAAGATTGGTCTGCTCCTGATCAAGACATTTACAGGATGTGTGTATCCGGTGTTGGCGACCCTGGTTCTTAGATCTTCTTTAGACAGCACTAAATCGTAGCGGCCTGAGAATAACCTGTAAAAAGTTGGTGAGTTTATAATCTTGCCGGCGTTTATTTGCTCCGAATCTATATCTACGCCAAAAGGTCTCTGATTGAATGTCTTAGTTGTCCACCCACCTGTTTCTGTGTTGAAGCAAAAACAGCAGATATCACGATTCGACAGAGCTCCCAATCTCATTAAGTTTAATTCGTTGTTTTTGTTGTCAAAATGAGAAAAAAATGCATTGCCCAAGAGAATTTCCGACAGAATTATGTGGTCTTGCATCTCTACGTTGTTGTATACCGGCTTCATCTTTAATACATTCCTCGGCACAATTCTGTCGGAAATTCTCTTTATGTCGCGACCTCTTATTATATAAACGTCTGTATCTGTGCAGAATGACAGCCCGATATCTGTCTGTTCGATTGAGTGTCTGTTCGATACAAGCAAATCGCTGAATTTTAATAAGCTTTCAATCAGTACATCAGAATTCCCCCTTTCAGCAAGCCATATGCCGTCGTCGCAGAATACGTAAAATGCATTCGCCCAGATAGATGTCTCTGCGACAATGTCTGTTATCGCAGCTATCGCATTCACATTATTTGTTGCCTGGCCAACTGGGTAGTTGTTTTTGAATGGAAAAACAAATGGGTTTCCCTCGGCCGAAAACTGCAACCTGTTTACATCTGTCTCGTTTATCTGATCAATGTTATCCTGTGGTGTCTCTCGCATGTTTATTGATAATTCGCCAAGTATTTCACCGTCAAATCTGAATGGGATCAAGCCCTGAGGAACTACCGCGTGCTGTTGACCACCAACGGCTGTTTGTATATTTTCGAAAGAAAATATAGGCTTTCCGTCACTTCTGTATGCAACTATCCGTGAAATCGGCTCAGGCGATGTTATCTGCCAATTTCCGGGATTAAATGCAAGATACTGCATGTCTTGCAGATAAAATTGTTCTGCCAATCCTCCAGAATTAAAGAGAGGATCTGCGGAATCAAGAAGTTGAGACAAAACAGGCCTTGCGGCCGATAAAAAATTATTTAAACTATCTGAGGAATTAGCAGGAACAGATACTGAGTTGGCCTGATTAAGAATTGACTGAATTAAGATAGTTTGATCTTCTACTGTCATTCCTTCGAGTTTAACTGCGGCAGTTCCGTCTGGTGTAACTATCGGAGTTGGCATATCGATATAAACTCTGTCTATGTTGATTGCTATTTGATTAATTCCCTCAATGAAGATTTCTGATGCTATCTGATTGTCGGCGCCTGATCCTGACAGCCTGATCGATCCGTGAGCTGTGTGCATATCGTCAGGATTGCCAAAATTGTATTCAATTGTAATGCCTACATCAACATGAAGATTGTCTGGCAATGCAGGCGAGATGATGTTGTGGGCTGATATTAAAATCTGGTATAAAAAACCATTGCCTGAATTCGTGATGTCTCCTAAAGAGGCGATGAGTGTGCCTAATACGATGTGTTCTGTCCTGATGATATTCTGTCGGTGATTTGGTCTAAACGTGTAAACTTGTTGTTTTCGAACAATCTTCCCGCCGGTTCTCTCGAGCTCGAACTCTAGAAAGACGTCGTCTTCGCCAACCTCCTGCAGGTTATTAGGTCTAGACAGCGGTCTTTGATTCTGAGTTGCCTGCACAAATGTGCCTGCCGAACCAAGATTTAACTGCGTGCCATTTAGTCTATAGTTTCCAGTGTTGTAAATCCACGTTAGAAACTCATCCCTGCTCTTATCTGACAGTTGATGTCTCTGCCTTGCTCTGCTGTTTGAGACGGTTTCCAAAGGCGTTGTAGGCATAGTATCCCAGCTGTTGCTTAATGCTAAGTTTAATATGTTATCGGTATAATATTCGGTATGCCTTTGGAAACCGAGAGCGACAACTCGGTTGTTTTGAACTTGCAGCTTATTCGCAGTTAAAGGCTGGCCAATCGGATAGTCAACTGTGATGAAATTCTGAAGAGCTGAGCCGTCAGATGTCTCATACCAAGATCCGTTCAGCTTTTCGGTGTGTGAAAAATTTCCACCGGAAAGAGAAAACTGGCTGAGAGCTATCTCGTTTATTATGAATTGAGGATTGTGTGCGAGAAGATTTTCTCTAAAATTATCGTTTCTCTCGTCGCCAACTACAAGAGGCGTTGACACATGAGTTGTGGTCAGAGCAATATTTTTCACAATATTTAATCTTGTAAGCTGTCTGATTATATCGAATTGTTGTTCTGGAATAGATATAGTGTAATTTATCTCTGTTGCTGTATATCCACTACCTGCCGGCTCTTTTTGTGTACAAAGATACAGATATTACTACTACAAAATAACAGCCACTTTGAGTACGATTTTTCCTAGATGATCTACCATTCAGCAAGGGCTGTAACTCCACCCTTTACAATTTGGTTGTGCTTAACTAAAATTTTTGTATTCAACGGTAAAAACAAATCCACACGCGAACCAAATTTGATGAAACCCAACTCTTGATTTTGTTCTACGCTTTCGCCCTCTTTGGAATAACAAACAATACGGCGAGCAAGAAGTCCGGCAATTTGACGAACTAAAACTTCCTTGCCGTTGGCATGTTCAAGAACGATAGTTGTACGCTCATTCAAGGTAGATGATTTTGGATTCCAAGCCACTAAGTATTTTCCCGGATGATATTTGTAAAATTTAACTTTTCCGCTTGCCGGATAGCGATTTACGTGCACGTTAAGTGGCGACATAAATACCGAAACTTGCAGGCGTTTTCCTTGAAAATACTCAGGCTCTTCAACTTCTTCGATAATCACAATTTTTCCATCGCAAGGCGAAATGAGTTGATTGTCGTTTTCAGTAAATTTCCGCTTCGGCATTCGAAAAAAATACAAAACCAGAAACGTTTCTACAGCTATAAATCCGGTAACAATGTAAGGAATAAATCTTGCCCATCCAAACTTAGAGCTCAGAAAAAATGCTAAGAAAATCAATATTGCTGAAACAATTAACGTAATAGTTATAATCGTACGGCCTTCTCTGTGAAAATACATAGGTTGTTATTTTGATTTGCAAAGATACAAAAAAAAACGGAATTTGAAAATTAAAGTTAAAAATCGTTTAGATTCGCACTAATCGAAATAAAATTTGGTGCTCCTGCCAAATGATACGCAGAACGAGCATAATCCACTTGAAATCTATGAATTCTTGCTCCAATTCCCCACGAAAATCCAACAAATCCGGGACGTGTTTCGGTTCTCAACTCTTGCCTACGATGGTAATTATAACTCACTCGAAATGTAATATTTCTAAACAAGAAAATTTCTCCACCAAGAATAATATGTCGCATGGCATTGTCTGCGAAAGCCGCTAGCCTATTGGGTGTCGTGATATCTCCAGTTACCGGATCGACTGTTTCTTCATTCAAATCCACGCCGGAAAGATTCCATCTCTGTAAATTTGAAAGCACAACAGTATAAGCGAACGGTGCATTTCGAGCACGTTGGTATAACGCCAAATCAATTTGAAAGGGCATTCTTTCATAGTCGCTGATCATTTCTCTTTTCAATACAGTTCCGATATTCCGAAAAGCCAACGACACCGCCAAACGCCTGTCATGATTGATGTAAGAGCCACTAACATCAACCGCAACTCCATGCTGCCAAAAATTTTCTCCACGAGAAAAAAGATACTTAAAATTTGCTCCAATGCTAAATACAGAGTCCACCAATTCCCTTCCCCACCCGATATTTAGAGCAACATCATAAAACATATTGGACCGTCCTAAATAATTTCCAAACTCATCAAAACCATCAACAGAACCAAAATTTGCGTGCTGTATAGAAGCCAAAAACGTTCCAAGTCTCGGCAAAGTTCGTACGTATGCGGCATGCACATTGGAAAACGCCCAAAAATAATTAGCATAATGCAACATTGCGGCATTATGCAACGCAGGAGAAATCAACGATGCATTGGATACCGCTACGCCGATATTCGGCTCATGGAACGTTGAGAAAGGAGTGCCCAACGAAGCCAGTCGTGCCGAAGGGTCAAGCCTCAAAGAGGAAAATACAGTGTTCGGAACACCTTGTGAATAAAGACTTCCACACAAAATTAGAGTGCATATGTAAGCCCAAAATCGTTTCATTATCGTGCTATTACCGGACTAATATCTGTTACACTTCGAAGTAATTCTATTATATATCCATCTACGTAAACATCGTAAGGTGTCGGAATTCTCAATATCAACAGCGCTCTTTGGTTTTCTGGCGGCGTCCTTTCAGTATTTCTACGGGCAAAAGTCGGGTCATTTGTAAAGTCTGTTTGTGCAAGATTTTCATTGTCATCGGTTTGCATAATTAACGAGTCGAACAATCTAAATGGTGCCAAAAACTGCGGTGTTGCCAAGAAAAAATTCTCGGTATCGAAAGATCTTACCAATTGTTCAAACGTTTGAGCCGGACGGTATAGCGTGCCGTCAAGCATTTTAATTTCAACAATTCGTCCGTTAGTATGCATATATCCTACAGAGTCTGCGTCAATCAAAATATCTTCGCCTCTCACATGGATAGCAATTTGTTTTCTGATAAGTCTATGATTTTCGAACAGCATAACACGGTCTAAAAGCCCGGTTTCATGATAAAAAAGCCAGGCTCCTTCTCTTAAACCATATTCGTTATGTCCTTGAATAAACAGATTTCCATTAGCAAAATGAGCCTCATAAATGCCATGCGACAGGTTGTTTCTATACATTGTCCATTGTTCACCACGTTCTGTTCTCTGCCACCATCGCCCGTTTCGAAGATTTCGGTACCATTCTGTGCTTTCGATAAGTTCGCCGTCTCTATCAAACAACTCCGACAATCCATGCCGCATGCCATCAAGATAATTGATGCGTTGGATGAGTCTACCTACTGTATCAAAAATCTCCCACGTGCTGTCGCGAAGTTGTTCCAAAAAAAATCCGGTTGCTCGGATTCGTCCGTTTGGAGCAAAATGCGTGACTTTTGCTGCATGTCCATCTCTGAAATAATCCAAAATGGCGATTGTTCTATCGAAACCATCAGAATGTCTAAATCGACCGTATGGTACGCCGTCTTGGAATTGTCCTTCAAAAGTTATTCCTCGCTCATTAGTCTCTCGCCAAGGGCCTTGCCGGAGTCCATTTTGATCTACATAATTACTCTCTACCGGTCGTGTTACTTGCGAAAAAGTAATTTGTGAAATTCCTGCAAAAATACAGAGTATGGCTACTTTGAAATAACTTTTTAGCATATTTTACAACATTTTTTCAACTAAATAATGGTTCCGTGTCGGAGAATTTCGCGACACCAATTCTGCGATGTAACCTGCTAAAAACAGTTGTGTTCCGATAATCATAGACATAATTGCAATGTAGAAAAATGGACTGTCTGTAATCAGCGGCGCGCCAATTCCACGAGTCAAAAAAAGCCATTTTTGAACGCCCAACCAAATCACAGCGATAAAGCCCAAGAAAAAAATCAATGTACCAAGTCCACCAAAGAAATGCATTGGCCGTTTGGCAAATTTTCCGATAAACGAAATGGTCAGTAAATCAAGAAAGCCTCTGATAAACCTACTCATTCCGAATTTCGTAACACCATATTTCCGAGCACGATGTTCGACTTCTTTTTCGGTGATTTTCGTAAATCCTGCAGATTTTGCGATAACCGGAATGTAGCGATGCATCTCGCCGTAAACCTCAATGTTTTTGACAACTTCCGACTTATAGGCTTTCAATCCGCAGTTGAAATCATGCAAATAAATACCCGACATTTTTCGCGCAGCCCAATTGAAAAGCTTGGTCGGAATGGTTTTGGAAATCGGATCGTAGCGCTTTTTTTTCCAACCTGAAACAATATCGCAACCATCTTTCGTAATCATTCGATACAACTCCGGAATTTCATCGGGACTGTCTTGTAAGTCAGCGTCCATTGTGATAACTACGTCACCTTTTGCCATTTCAAATGCCAAATTTAATGCCGCAGATTTTCCGTAATTTCTACGGAATTTCGCACCACGAATGTTTGGATTTTGAGATGCCAATTTTTCTATCACAGCCCACGATTCATCCGTACTGCCATCATCAATCAAGCATATTTCATAAGAAAACTGGTTGACTGTCATGACTTCTGAAATCCAATCGCACAGTTCAGGTAACGATTCGGCTTCGTTCAGTAAGGGTATAACAACGGAAATATTCATTTTTATCGTAATTTTTCAACGTACAAAGATACGATTTTTTTCACAAATTACAAGATTTTTTTGCTCAATTCAGAAAAAAATACTATCTTTGCAAACAAAAACCAAACTTGTAATTTTGTAAATTTAGAAAATATGCGTCCAAATTTTAAAAACATCCCTTACAATCCGGCTTCTCAGCCGTCCAACTCCCCTACTTCTGCAGGGACTCCATGGCTCACGCCCGAACAAATTTCGGTTAATCCGGTCTATTCTGCAAAAGATTTGGAAAACATGGAACACTTGAATTATGCGGCAGGACTTCCACCGTTTTTGCGTGGTCCGTACTCTACTATGTATGTGATGAAGCCCTGGACAGTGCGTCAGTACGCAGGTTTTTCCACAGCAGAAGAATCCAATGCGTTTTATCGCCGCAACTTGGCTGCAGGACAAAAAGGTTTGTCAATTGCATTCGATTTGGCGACACATCGTGGCTATGATTCTGATCACGAACGTGTGGTTGGTGATGTCGGAAAAGCAGGCGTAGCCGTGGATTCCATTTTGGATATGAACATTTTGTTCGATCAGATTCCGTTGGATAAAATGTCGGTTTCGATGACGATGAACGGTGCTGTATTGCCGATCTTGGCATTCTACGTTGTGGCAGCTGAGCAACAAGGTGTGAAAATGGAAGAATTGACAGGAACGATTCAAAACGATATCTTGAAAGAGTTTATGGTGCGGAACACCTACATTTATCCGCCGCTTCCGTCGATGAAAATCATTGCGGATATTTTTGAATTTACATCGAAAAATATGCCGAAATTCAACTCGATTTCGATTTCGGGATACCACATGCAAGAAGCAGGTGCAACGGCAGATATTGAGTTGGCATACACATTGGCCGATGGCTTGGAATACCTACGTGCAGGCGTGAATGCAGGCATGAACATTGATGATTTTGCGCCAAGATTGTCGTTTTTCTGGGCAATTGGAATGAATCATTTTATGGAAATTGCAAAGATGCGTGCAGCTCGCATGCTTTGGGCGAAAATCGTGAAACAATTCAATCCGAAAAATCCGAAATCATTGGCGTTGCGTACACACTCGCAAACATCGGGTTGGTCGCTGACCGAGCAAGATCCGTTCAACAACGTAACACGTACTTGCGTAGAAGCGATGGGCGCAGCACTCGGACACACACAATCGTTGCACACCAACGCTTTGGACGAAGCGATTGCTTTGCCAACCGATTTTTCCGCGCGTATCGCACGAAACACACAATTGTATTTGCAAGAAGAAACCAACATTTGCAAAGTAGTTGACCCATGGGCAGGCTCATATTACGTGGAATCTTTGACGAAGGAAATCGCCGATAAAGCGTGGGCCCTCATTCAAGAAGTAGAGGAATTGGGTGGAATGGCGAAAGCGATCGAAACAGGTATTCCGAAAATGCGTATCGAAGAGGCCGCCGCCCGGACACAAGCTAGAATCGACTCGAAAACAAGCACTATTGTTGGCGTAAATAAATATCGTTTGGAAAAAGAAGACCCAATCGAAACGTTAGAGGTTGACAATACTGCCGTTCGCAAAGCACAAATCGAGCGTTTGGCGAAACTTCGCAACAATCGCAGCAATGACGAAGTTCAGAAAGCTCTGGAAGTTCTTTCCGAAGCGGCAAGAACAGGACAAGGAAATTTGTTGGAACTCTCTATTGATGCGGCTCGTAAGCATGCTTCGTTAGGCGAAATTTCCGATGCATTAGAAAAACATTTTGGCAGATATAAAGCCGTTATCAGAACTATTTCAGGCGTGTATAAATCAGAATCCGGAACTGACGAAAGTTTCAAAAAAGCAGTTGCAATGGCGGATGCCTTTGCTGAAAAAGAAGGTCGCCGTCCTCGCATTATGATTGCGAAAATGGGACAAGACGGACACGATCGTGGTGCAAAAGTTGTTGCCACAGGTTATGCCGATATCGGCTTCGATGTGGATATGGGGCCGTTGTTCCAAACTCCTGCCGAAGCGGCGAAACAAGCCGTTGAAAATGATGTGAACATTTTAGGAGTTTCATCGTTAGCTGCAGGTCACAAAACCCTCGTTCCTCAAGTAATTGAAGAGTTGAAGAAACTTGGTCGTGAGGATATTATTGTAATTGTTGGTGGTGTAATTCCTCCGCAAGATTACGATTATCTTTACCAATCCGGTGCTGCCGCTGTATTCGGTCCTGGGACCGTGATTGCTGATGCTGCGATTAAGATTTTGGAGATTTTAGAGTCGTAGGTTTGGTTTAATTCAAAAACGTATGAAAACAATTTACATAAAAGCAATTATTTTTCTTGCTGTCATCGCTCTCTCTAGTTGTGCTACAATAATAACAAGGAGTTCTTATCCTATTAATATCAGCAGTACTCCTTCTAATGCTCGTGTAACTATTACAGACAATAGAGGAGTGACAGTTTTTGCCGGCAATACCCCAGCGCTCGTTAATTTAAGTGCAAGTGCCGGTTTTTTCCAAAGAGCAGAATATCAAATTAGATTTTCAAATCCCGGTTATGATGACAGAATAATATCTATTAGAGCGACTGTTGACGGTTGGTACTTTGCGAACATACTTTTTGGCGGCCTTATTGGAATGCTTATTGTTGACCCTGCAACAGGTGCAATGTGGCGAATCAACACAACTTTTATCCACGAAACACTCAACAGGTCAGCAATGTCTTTCTCTCAGGAACTGAGAATCGTAGACATTGCAGAAATTCCCGAAAGTTGGAAAGAGCATCTTGTAGAAATCAAATAGCAACTACAAAAATAAGTGGCGAGTTTCAAAACTCGCCACTTATTTTTTATCTTCATTTCTTTTGGTCATAAAAAGAAAATGAACGGCAAACTATTTACAAAGACTATACGTATCGGTAGCAATCACCAACTCTTCGTCTGTTGTGATAAGCATAACTTTCACACGCGAATCTGTTGCCGAAATAACCGCATCTTTGCCACGTAAACCGCCATTAAGTTTTTCGTCAAGTTTCACACCCATGTATTCCATGTTTTTACAAACGGCTTCGCGAACAGCAGAGCCATTTTCGCCAATACCACCTGTGAATAGAATCACATCTACTCCGCCCATTGCAGCGGCGTAAGCACCAACATATTTTTTTACACGATAATTGAACATATTCAAGGCTAATTTTGCACGCTCATTGCCTTCGTTTGCAGCAGTCTCCAAATCACGCATGTCTGACGAAACGCCTGAAATGCCTTGTAATCCGCTCTTTTTGTTCAATACATCGTTCATTTGTTGAATGTTCAAATTTTCTTTTTCTTGCAAGAAGAAAACCGCACCGGCTTCAAAATCCCCGCAACGTGTACCCATGATTAAACCTTCAAGCGGTGTAAGTCCCATGGATGTGTCAACGGATTTTCCTTTGTCAATCGCACAAATCGAAGCACCATTGCCCAAGTGGCAAGAAATAATTTTGGTTTCCTCGAGTTTCAGACCAAGCATATCGCATGCTTTTTGTGCTACAAATTTATGACTTGTTCCGTGAAAACCGTAACGGCGAACTTTGTATTTATCGTAGTATTCGTACGGAATTGCATACATATATGAGTGTGCAGGCATAGTTTGGTGGAACGATGTGTCAAATACTGCCACTTGTGGAACGCTCGGCAACACTGCTTTGATACACTCGATACCTTTTAGGTTCGCCGGATTGTGAAGCGGAGCAAGTGTGAACAATTCCTCAATTTGTTTTTCCTCTTTTTCGCCAACGACAACACTTTTTGGGAAATATTCTCCACCATGAGCCACACGATGGCCAACGGCCTTGATTTCCGAAAGGTCTTTAATTACGCCATGTTCGGGAGATGTTAAAGCTTCCAACACAAAATTCACACCCTCTTGGTGGGATGGAATTTCAAGAATAGTTTTGATTTTTTCGCCGTCTTTGGCTTGGTGATTGAGAATTGCATCCGGCAAACCGATACGCTCAACGATACCTTTCGCAAGGACATCAGGCGTTTCGCCCATAGCAATGAATTGATACTTGATGGAGGAACTTCCGCAGTTTAGGACTAGGATTTTCATTTGTTTTTTATTATTTAGTGGTTAAATTTGTAAATTTGATTATACTCTAAACAAATAATTTGTTAATACTTACTTGCTCTAAAAAGTTATCTAAATCTTGCTCTCGCACAAAGTCATACTCAGACTGTTTACCTTCAGCGAAAAACTCTATCAATTGCACAATATTGGAAAAGAAGCGATAATGTGTTCCTTCATAATTATACACATAGCAAATTTTACTGTCATTATCATTACTTATCAATAAAATCTCTATTGTTCGTGATGACCTAATGTGATACGTATCAATTGCTTTTATTTTATTCATTTTTTGAAAATATTGTCGTGGTGCCATTCTATAAACTCTTTTGTAGGCAAAAATCTATCTGGCAAAATAATTGACTGTTTATCGTATTTCAAAAATAAATCTATCACAGCATTTTCATCTATGTAATCGTTAAAATATTTTGAAACTTGGACTTTATAGTCGGTTGTAATTGTTATAAATCCTTGATCAAATGCCTTGTCGTGAATAGAATTTAAGCATAATCCATTTTGCGGATTCAACCTATTTTTCTCGTCTTTTTTCCAAGGGACAATATGGCTTGCAACCAAAAAATTCGGAATAGATAATCCTGTAATGCAACATTTTTGGTTATACGATGATAAAACTGTACTTCGAAAAAATGATTGATTTACTCTCGTTTTTACTATTTGCTCTCGTTCCTTTCCCATCGGGATATCATATAAATCAATACCAAGACTTTCTTCTATTGTTTTATGCTGAAATTCGGCAATTAAACGTTCGCTTTCATAGGCTAGTTTATCCCAATTTCTGTGAAATTCATTCCAAACTTCTTCTTCAAATTTACTTCCATTTGTCAGTCCGACAATTCCTTGTTTTTTTAGTTCGGGGTCTAATCGTCCAAAATTGCCAACCTTCATATTTAATGCAGACGGCGAACGACCAATAATATTTGCATATTTTATTATGGTTGGATTCGTCTTACTACTGCTTTTGAACGGTATTTTGCAATACACATTGAAAGCAATGATAGTTTCCTCTTTTGTCCAATTATTATTTGTCATAACTCTCTCTTTCTACTTGGACCCCTTAGTAGTAATGAATACAGCCACAGACCCAAGCCCTTATTCCCTTATTTTTTTGTTAAATTTTTCTGATAAAACTTCAAAAATTCATCAACTTCCTCTTTGTATGTCTTTTTTTTATGATGATTTGGCTGATTGAGAATATATTTACAAACTCTATCTATATCGCCTTTTGAAACTGAAAACGCTGAACACGAACTTTGCCACGAAAATCTACCAACAACCAAACGTTCCTTATTGATAAAATTTTCTGAGGCGTCGGCAACCAAATCTGCCACTTCTTTTTCGCTCATATTGGGCGAGCGAGAAACCAAAAAATGAGCGTGCTCTGGATTCGCATAAATCGCATACATTTTACAATTGTGATTATTTACAATCCCTGCAATATATTTTTCAATTCGTTCACGACTTCCTTCTTTTATGCATGGAAATCGGTCTTTTGTTGTAAAGACAAAGTGTGTGTATAGATTGTTATATTGAATTTCCATTGTATGAAAATAAGGGAATAAGGGTGTTAGGGAGTTTACATTCTTTGCTACTAAGGTTTTTTCTTTTGTCCATTTATCATTTCCGTAAAAATCGTGTCATACGTGCTAACAAGGGTAATATCTCCCATCCCCTATTCTATACCCTTTTTTGCGATGTATATCTCATCATCAGTAAGCTCTCTACCAAGTCTTTCCATTGCCTCACATTGCAAATCCTCTATTGTAATTTGAAAAACTACATTATCATTCATTCTACAAAGTTACAACTTTTTATCGAAATATACAACTTTTTGCAAAATTTCTCTTTCAGAAAAATTTCAACTGCGAACAAATTTCTTCTGTCTTCAAATCCCTTTCAAAATCTCGCCGAAGTTTGTAATTGATGCTTGCTTTGTTGGCTTGAGAAATTTGATGATAGCGATGGATGCGATAAAGTTTACCGTCTTTAAGAAGTTTTGCACCAGTCTGATGGAAACAAAACGGAATATCTTTTTCTATACATTGTCGGCGAATGTCTAGAATCCACTCATAGTCGAGAATTCGGGCTTCAGTACCCGATTCTCCGCTTGTGGCAACTTCACGAATTTCATCATCCAAATACGCTGAAATATCCATTTTTTCAAGCATTGGAGCGATAATAATCACTTTGTGTTTAATCGGAAGTTCATTAAAAATCGACAGGCGATAATCTGCTAATATTTGATTTTCCACTGTACAGCCAATCATTACATTATCGTAACCATTGCCCCAATCATCGGGTAAATTTACACGAAATCTATCAATACGTTTTGTAAAAATGAAAAAACGTAAATCTTTACGAAGCCTTATCATTTCCCATGCTTCGGAACGCCACTGGTCGGCTTGCTCCACAAAAAAATCAGAAGTCATGCAGGTATAAATGAGTTGCCCTGAACGCAGTTTATAGGTCTTATCACGCTTTCGCCTAATCGGTAAATCGAAGTCTGCATTTTTTGTTACTTGATTAGCACGTTTGCCCGAGCCATACATCTCATCTTGACGATAAACATAGCAATGTTTACAACCCTCACTGTGTTTGATACAGCCATACCAGGGATTCCAATAACTAGGCATAGTGGTGATTTTGTCGGTTCGCAAAAGTACAACTTTTTTTTGTATTTGCAAAATGAAAAAAAAGTAAATTTGTCGTTTTTTTTTCGTATCTTTGCCATCTAAAAATAAAAAAACATGGGACTAAAATGCGGCATTGTAGGAATCACAAATTCCGGGAAAACAACTCTATTCAATTGCATATCTAAAACCAAAGCGCAAGTAACTAATTTCGCGTTCAGCACGGGTAAATCGAATGTCGGTATCTGCGAAATCCCCGATCCGCGTCTCGCCGAAATCCATAAAATCATAAAAGCCGATAATTTGGTTTATACAACTGTTGAAATTGTAGATATTCCGGGCTTGACAAAAGGCGCAAATTCTGGCGAAGGTATTGGAAATTCTTTTTTGGGCGATATTCGTCAGTGTGATGCAATTATTCATGTTTTACGTTGTTTTGAGGATCCAAATCTTCCGCATATCAACGAAACTATAGACCCTGTGCGGGATATTGAAACGGTTGATTTGGAATTGCAAATCAAAGACCTTGAGCAAATCGAACGAAAAATGCAAAAAGTTGAAAAAGCGGCAAAGATAGGCGATAAAGACGCAAAGGCTCAATTTGAAGTGCTAAACAAATATAAAGCCCATTTGGAAAATTTTCAGAATGTACGGACTTTAGAAACAAATAGTTTAGAGGAAAAAGTGGTTGAAGACATGATGTTTTTGACTGCAAAACCTACGATTTATGTTTGCAATGTGGACGAAAAATCCGCCATCTCCGGAAATAAATATTCACAAGCCGTTATTGATTTTCTGAAAGATACCGGTGCTGAAATTTTGACTATCGCCGGAAAATTAGAAGCAGAAATCTCAGAGTTGGAAGCCGAGGAACAGGCAATGTTTTTGGAAGATGCCGGATTAAGCGAACCCGGTGTAAATAAACTGCTCCGCTCCGCCTATAAAACGCTAAATCTGATTTCATTTTTCACGGTTGGTGGAAAAGAGAACAGAGCATGGACAATTAGACATGGCGCAACTGCGCCGCAAGCTGCCGGTGCTATTCATAGCGATTTGGAGCGTGGTTTTATTCGTGCCGAAGTGATAAAATGCGACGATTTACTGGCATTAGGTTCGGAATTGAAATGCAAAGAAGCCGGAAAACTATCCGTGGAAGGAAAAAATTACATCGTCAAAGACGGTGATATTTTACATATCCGATTTAATGTTTAGAAACATCAGATAAGGTCTTGCTTTTCATCCGTATTGCTAAAATCCCCCGATAATAGTTCTGTCAATCTTCCGGGTGTGATGTTGCGTCGAATTCGCCCGGCTTTGACAAACGATATTTTTCCCGTTTGTTCGGAAACAACAATCGCGAAAGCGTCTGATTGCTCCGTAATTCCAATTGCGGAACGATGTCGCAAACCTAAATTCACAGGTATGTTCGGACTTGCCGAAAGAGGCAATATACAACGAGCGGCAAGAATTTTGTTGTGCGAAATAATTACTGCCCCATCGTGTAATGGCGTATTTTTGTAAAAGATAGTTTCCAATAATTGTGCCGAAACTGTGGCATTAATTCGTTCGCCGGTGCTGACCGGATATTCCAATTCGTTGTCGTTCGCTATCACAATCAGAGCACCGGTATAATCTTTGGACATCTGCGAGCACGCTTCTACTATGGCAGAGATATTGAGTTTTGATTTTGCAGTATCTTTCAGAAAAAAACGAAAGAACGAAAATCTTTTTCTGCCTTTCTCAATAAACGTTACTGTTCGTGTGTTGAAGAGCTGTAAAAAACGCCGTATTTCCGGCTGAAAAATAATCACAATCGCAATGGCTCCGACACTTACGATTTGTGAGAAAATTTCTGCTGTTATTGATAAATTCAGATAGTCTGCCAATCGCCAAAGAACTATAATCGTCAGTAATCCAATAAAAATTTTATGTGCTCCTGTACCTTTAATTAGCCTATAAACTTGATAAATAACAACGACCACCAAAAGGATGTCTAAAAAGTCTATCCAGCGTAAACTTGCGAACCAATTTGCGATTACTTGTATCATATTTTTCTGATTTTTTCGATTATTTTGACTGCTTCAACGGCTTCTTTAACGTCGTGGACTCTCAGTATATCCGCACCTTTCAGAAGTGCTGTAGTATTTGCTGCAGTTGTCCCATTCAAACTGTTTCCAATATCAACTTCCAAAAGATTTTGAATCATGGATTTTCGCGAAAGCCCCACCATGACAGGTTTATCAAGAATTCTAAATCGTTCGAGTTTGCTTAATATTTCGTAATTATGTTCGAGATTTTTTCCAAATCCGAATCCCGGATCCACAATAATATCAAGCACTCCGGACTGATGTGCAGACGCAATTTGCTTGGAAAAAAACAAAATAAGTTCGTTCATCACATCGTCGTATTTCGGCTCTATCTGCATGGTTTGAGGCATGCCTTGCGTGTGCATCATCACGTATGGAACTTGCAATTCGCTGATAATTTTGAACATGTTTTTGTCTGCCTGTCCACCCGAAATATCGTTAATCATACTCGCCCCCTCGCCTACCGCTATTTTCGCAATTTCCGAGCGAAATGTATCTACAGAAAATATAGTTTCTGGGAATGTTTTTACTAAATTTGGAAGAATTTCCAACAAACGTTTTTTTTCTTCTTCGAATGAAACTTCATCGGCAAAAGGTCTTGTCGAAACAGCACCAATATCAATGATTGCAACGCCTTCGTTCAACATTTTTTCACAATGTTTTGTTGCTTTTTTTTCGTCAAAAAAACATCCGCCATCCGAAAAAGAATCCGGTGTAATGTTCAAAATTCCCATTACAAGAGGCTTTTCGAGAGAAATTAGATTGCCTCTACAGTTTATCGTTTTCGGATTTAACATGAAAAAAATTATCTAAGCTCGAAAAATGTTTGTCCGATTTCTTGACCATCCATAAAAACCGTAACTGTATACACGCCGGCCATAGCAGGTTGACTCGGATCTCGCTGACTCCACGATGTTCGGATACTTTGAGCAGTATTATCGTAAACAATTTCTTCTCTTATTGTAAATTGCAGTTGATCCTCGTCCAACATGAAAGTATATTGATCTCCTAACCCTGCTAAAATAATCACATTATCCGGACGTGCAATTCGCACATAAATTGAGCGGGGACCTGCCTGAATAATTCGGTTTTCTCCTAGTGTAAATTCAACATTAATTCTGTCTGCACGAGCCGCTCTATCGGTTATGGTTTGGTTTGTGCCTCTCACACGTAATGCATAAGCCCTGAGGTTATAAGCTCTCAACGTTGAGGCCGCTATGGCTACTTTGTCGTCTAATCTATCTCTATCTTGAGCCAATGCTCTGGATCTTTGACGTTCTGCTGTGAGCTCTTGTCGGATTTCCTGATTTTGTAGGGCAAGCTCTTCGTTCACAACAATCAATGAGTCAATTCGACGCACATAGTCTTGTGTGATATTTCGCAACAATTCCAGCTGTCTGCGGATTCTACGATAGTCCGCTTGTTGGACGATTAGTCGCTGAATTTCCGCCGAATTTGCCAAAATAATACTGTCCTTTTCCGTAAGCTCGGCCTGAAATTGAAGATTTTCCTGTCTAATCGTTTCATGTTCAAGCATCAATTGCGTCAACTCACCTTGCATGAGAAGATTTTGTGCAAAAGTTTCCGATCTTTGACGCATTGTGAAAATCATAATGACCATCGAAGCCGCAAAAAGCAGAATCAGGGCAACGATAATCCATCTTAGTGTTTTGAGTTTTTTATTGTTATTGTTCGCTTCCATAGTATCCAAGTATTCGCCTTGCAAAGATACGAAAAAAAAACGAAAAACACAATAAAAAAACGGAACGCCAAGCGCTCCGTTTTTATTGTGTTGGATGAGGCATACCTCGCTCCTACTACTCTTCAAATGTAATCTCCAGACCAAGTCCTCGTAGTTCGTGAACGAGAACATTAAACGATTCAGGGATACCCGAGCGCGGCATGTTGTCGCCTTTTACGATAGCTTCGTAAGTCTTGGCACGTCCCATCACGTCGTCGGATTTCACGGTCAACACTTCTTGCAGAACGTTTGCAGCACCGTAAGCTTCGAGTGCCCAAACTTCCATCTCTCCAAAACGCTGTCCTCCGAATTGAGCCTTACCACCCAGCGGTTGCTGTGTAATCATCGAGTATGGTCCAATCGAACGAGCATGCATTTTGTCGTCGATCATGTGGTGTAGTTTAAGCATGTAGATATAACCTACCGTTGCTGGTTGGTCAAATCTTTCGCCCGTTCCACCGTCGTACAAATATGTGCGTCCGTTCTCCGGAAGCTCTGCTTCTTTAGAATATTCAGAGATTTGCTCCAAGGTTGCTCCGTCGAAAATTGGTGTCGAAAATTCCATTCCTAGTTTCTTTCCGGCATGACCCAAAACAGTTTCATAAATCTGTCCCAAGTTCATACGTGAAGGCACACCAAGCGGGTTCAATACGATATCTACCGGAGTTCCATCTTCCAAAAACGGCATATCTTCTTCACGAACGATTTTTGCTACAATACCTTTGTTTCCGTGACGTCCGGCCATTTTATCACCAACTTTCAGTTTACGTTTTTTAGCGATGTAAACTTTTGCAACTTGAATTACGCCGTTTGGCAATTCGTCACCAACAGTCGACGTAAATTTCTCACGTTGGAAACGTCCGTAAAGCTCGCGATATCTGATATAGTGGTTGTTGAGCAACGTATTTACCATTTTGTTGGTATCTTTGTCGGCAGTCCATTTGTTTGGATTTACATCCAGCAAATCCAGCGAGTTCAGTGTTTTTACCGTAAATTTAAGTTTTTTCGGAATCACTTCTTCACGCAAGTGGTTAGTCACACCGGCGGAAGTTTTATCTTTCAAAATAACCATTAACTTCTCAATCAAAAGGTCTTTCAACGCTTGAACATCTTTGTTGAACTCTTTCTCCAAGTTTTTCAAAATGTCTTTGTCTTTTGCACGAGCCTTGCGATCTTTGATGAGGCGTGAAAACAATTTATTCTCAACAATTGTACCTTCCACAGACGGCGGAACTTTTAGCGATGCATCTTTCACATCTCCGGCTTTGTCACCAAAGATAGCACGCAAAAGTTTTTCTTCCGGAGTTGGATCCGACTCCCCTTTCGGCGTGATTTTTCCAACCAAAATGTCGCCTTCGCGAACTTCCGCACCAATGCGAACGATACCGTTTTCGTCCAAATCTTTGGTTGCATCTGCACTCACGTTTGGAATATCTGCCGTCAATTCCTCCATGCCACGCTTGGTTTCGCGAACATCCAACGTATATTCTTCGATGTGCAATGAGGTGAAAATATCCTCTTTTACAACCTTTTCAGAAATCACGATAGCATCCTCAAAGTTGTAACCTTTCCAAGGCATGAACGCTACCATCAAATTGCGTCCCAACGCCAATTCACCACGTTTTGTAGCATAACCTTCGCAAAGCACTTGACCTTTTTTCACTTTGTCGCCTTTGCGGACAATCGGAATAAGGTTGATGCACGTGTTTTGGTTGGTACGCTGGAATTTCGTGAGTTTGTAGGTTTTTGTGTCCGAATCAAACGAAGTCATCTGCGTGAATTTGTCTTGATCGTACTTGATAACGATTTCGTTCGCGTCCACGTACATGACCGTTCCATCTCCTTCGGCGTTCATCAAAACCCGCGAATCTTGTGCAACGTATTTTTCCAAACCTGTTCCTACAACCGGTACTTCCGGATTCAAAAGTGGAACCGCTTGACGCATCATGTTCGAGCCCATCAATGCACGGTTCGCATCATCTTTTTCTATAAACGGAATGAGTGATGCAGCAATAGATGCAATTTGGTTCGTGGCCACATCCATCAGTTGGATGTCTTCTTTCTCCAAAATCGGATAATCGGCTTGATAACGTGCTTTCATACGTGTATCCAAGATCTTTCCGCTTTTATCTATTTTGATATGAGCTTGTGCGATGTTTTTATCTTCTTCCTCTTCTGCTGTGAGATAAATTGGGTCTGCGGTCAAATCTACTTTTCCTTTTTCTACAATTCGGTAAGGTGTTTCGATGAAACCGAGTTTGTCTATTTTTGCAAAAACACAAAGCGATGAAATCAGTCCGATGTTTGGTCCTTCAGGTGTTTCAATCGTACACAGACGTCCGTAGTGCGTGTAATGCACGTCACGAACTTCGAAGCCTGCGCGCTCTCTCGACAAACCTCCCGGTCCCAAAGCCGAAATACGGCGTTTGTGCGTAATCTCCGAAAGTGGATTGGTTTGATCCATAAATTGCGATAACTGATTCGTTCCAAAGAACGAATTAATAACCGACGAAAGTGTTTTTGCATTGATCAAATCTGCAGGCGTAAACACTTCATTGTCACGCACATTCATGCGTTCGCGAATTGTTCGTGACATACGTACCAAACCTACACCAAATTGAGAGTAAAGTTGCTCTCCTACCGTACGAACACGACGATTACTCAAGTGATCAATATCATCTACATCTGCTTGTGAATTCACCAATTCGATAAGATATTTAATGATCGAAATAATGTCTTCTTTCGTTAAAACACGCACATTTGAAGGCGTGGTGAGGTTTAATTTTTTGTTGATTCTGTAGCGTCCTACTTCACCCAAATCATAGCGTTTGTCGGAGAAAAAGAGTTTATCGATAATGCCGCGAGCGGTTTCTTCGTCGGGTGGTTCTGCGTTGCGCAACTGGCGGTAGATGTATTCTACAGCTTCTTTTGAGTTGTTTGCGGCATCCTTTTGCAAGGTGTTAAAGATAACCGAATGGTCGGTTTGGTCTTCTTTTATGTTGTGAATTAGGATCGTTTTAATACCTGCATCCACAATCATGTCGATGTGTTTCTCTTGGAGCTCGGTCTCGCGGTCGATAAGCACTTCCGTACGTTCGATAGAAACCACCTCTCCGGTGTCTTCGTCTACAAAATCTTCAATCCACGAGCGCACTACACGAGCGGCAAGACGTGCACCAATATGTCGATTGAGTCCTGCTTTGGAAACTTTGACTTCCTCAGCAAGATCGAAAATTTCTAAAATATCTTTGTCCGTTTCAAAACCGATTGCACGCAAAAGTGTTGTAATCGGAAGTTTCTTTTTACGGTCGATGTATGCGTACATCACGTTGTTGATGTCGGTTGTAAATTCCATCCAAGATCCTTTGAACGGAATGATACGTGCCGAACAAAGTTGTTGTCCGTTAGAGTGGTAGCTTGTTCCGAAAAACACGCCCGGCGAGCGGTGCAATTGCGATACGATCACACGCTCTGCACCGTTAATAACAAATGAACCGCGTGGTGTCATATACGGAATCATTCCTAAATATACTTCTTGTTCGATTTTTTGAAAATCTTCGTGTTCCGGGTCCGTGCATTCCAAGCGGAGTTTAGCCTTCAGAGGCACACTATATGTCAATCCCCGTTCGATACATTCTTCGATTGTGTAGCGAGGAGGGTCGATATAGTAGTCTAAAAATTCCAGCACAAAATTATTGCGGGCGTCCGTAATTGGGAAATTTTCTTTGAAAACTTTGTAGAGCCCTTCGTTTTCGCGATTTTCAGGATTTGTTTCTAATTGAAAAAAGTCTTGAAACGACTTCAATTGAATATCAAGAAAGTCAATGTGGTCGGCAGGTTGAGCCGTTGCGAAATTGATTTTTGGGATAGGTTTTGTTGCCAATGTATGAGAGGTATTTATTATCAATCAAAAGTTATTTGCGTTATTTACGCAAGAAAGGAATACGGCTTTTTGCTTGAAAAAGCCGATTCCTTACAGGGTTTCAGAGAAGTAAAATTACTTCACTTCTACTTCAGCACCAGCTTCTTCGAGTTGCTTCTTCAATGCGTCGGCCTCGTCTTTCGATACACCTTCTTTCAAAGGCTTCGGTGCTGCATCTACCAATTCTTTTGCTTCTTTCAAACCAAGAGAAGTCAACTCTTTTACAAGTTTTACGATAGCTAATTTTTGTGCACCTGCACTTTTCAAAATTACATCGAAAGCGGTTTTTTCCTCAGCCGCCGGACCTGCCGCTGCCGGACCTGCCGCTACTGCAACTGCCGCTGCTGCCGGCTCAATGCCGTATTCTTCTTTAAGAACGTCTGCTAATTCTTTAACTTCTTTAACAGTTAAGTTTACTAATTCTTCTGCTAATTTTTTGATGTCTGCCATG